>JAAHTH010002419.1_pt1 | contig 14366 bp, 21 predicted proteins | sample 6116091 | NCBI WGS metagenome assembly JAAHTH01 (sample SAMN13939990, study PRJNA603662) | sponge metagenome | isolation source: marine sponge | host: Mycale hentscheli | place: New Zealand | collected 2006
TTACTTATGTGAACGAGATTTAATAACATTAGATAAAAGTTGGTTAGGTTTAATAATATTAATTTTTGTTGCTTGGTATTTGAATAACAATTAACCTCTCTCACACTCATTCTCTCAACCTGTTTTATATACTTCTTTTTAAGGTTGAAGCTTCACTAAACTATTCTTTTTAACTTCAATAGATTTGCTTGAGAGACTTGAGAGATTGAGAGATCTATTATTTTTTAAAGGATAATTAACATTTTATCTCTCACGCCTCTCATAGTATTACTGGGTGCAGTACCGGTGGGAACATTGGGTACATAACAAAGGTAACAGATTTACCCTGAATATGAAAACAGACGAACATTTATATACGATAAGCAGAACAGAATTTGCAAAAGAGCTAGGCAAATCAAGAGAAGCAGTCAAGATAGCAATGAAGAGAGGTAAGTACAGAGATCTCTACATTTTTAAAAATGGAAGATATTTTTTCAAGAGCCAAGAGGGAGTGCGTGATTTACAAGATGTACCCCTAGTCAAAGTGTACCCGGCATATAAGAAAAAGGTCAACAGAGGTAACCATGAAGTAGCAGTTAAAAAAGGTAACTATCCAAACCAGGCCTTTGCTAACCATAACCATATGAAAAAGATGATTGCACTTCGAGGAAAGCTTACACCCGAAGAGTTGGCCCTAGTACCCGAAGTTGAACAGAGGGTAAAACAAGAGAGAAAAAAGACACTTCAAGAAAGCTTAGGGCTCTCCCAGTTAACCAGAGGTTCACTTAGGGATAACAGGAATTACACAAAAAATTATGGTACTGGATTGATCAATATGTCTAACAAAGGGTGGGGAGATGAAAATTATCACAATGGAAGAGATTATGAGTACAACCCCAGCAAATATACACCTACCAACAGAGGTAAAAAAATAAATAAAAAAGGCCCATACGAAATTTAAAGGATAAATAACTTTTGAAATAAAAGTAGAAAGTCCTATATTTGTAATTGCATTAATAATACTTTTTTGTCTAAATCAAAGTATTTGAGACTGGGGGATGTCTTTAAAGTCTCCATAACCTTTTAGCTCTTCCAGTCTCATTCCAAATATTTTTTGAAAAAAATTTTTATAATATTTTTTTGGGTTAGGTACTTATGAAAAAGTATTTTTCAGCACCTTATGTCTAAATCCGACTATGTATGTCATATAATCTAAAGGTCTTTTTATTTTCGGGTATATAGGGGTCAATAAACAAAGGTATTTTTGACTTTCAACTGGTACCACTATTCGATCAAAAGTTACCCAAGAGTTACCCACAGAATTATTTATTTAATATTTGATGTTATGATATAGGTTGTGTTTAAATAAAACATTGGTATGTATAGAAAATTCAGCAATGCCCTCGTGGTGAAATTGGTAGACACAAAGGACTTAAAATCCAACAGGACATAAAAATTCTTTAACACAAGAGGCCTCACTCGGTTTCATTAATCCAATAAAAGCTGACATTTTCTGTACCGTACATATTTATGTAGGTATGGAGACGAAGACAAAAAAGACAACAAAAGTTACCCAAGAGTTACCCAAGCTAAAGTGGAATGACAAAGCCATAGATAAACTTGAGATACACACATATAGACATCTTAGAGGTCGAATAGATATTCCATTTGAAACAACTGGTAGTCTCAAAGGTGTACATTTAAGATGGAACAGAAAAACCAACAGTAAGACATTTATAATCTTCGGTAAATTCAGAGGTAAAACCTTTAATCATAAGTGTGGGGAATATCTAAAAGGATCATACGGAACATTTGAAGCCAATAAGTATATCAATAAACTTATAGAGGAACATAAAGACAGAAAAGGTTGGAAGTCTAATCCTAATGCAGAAAATGTTGATGAAGATATAATTAAAACCAGCCAAGAGTTAACCATAAGAGAATGTATTGTAAGAGTATCAGAGGCTGGATATCCAAGAATAAAAGTTGATGGCAGTATAGCGCTTCAATCTATTAGAGATTATTCAAGGTTGTTGATGGGTTACAACAAACGAAGAGAATACCTAAAGTTTGCAGAAGATAACGAGGGGTGTGGTACCCTAGAGTTAACTGATGGTATGACTTGGAGTAGACTATTTAAGAAATATCCAGCTTACAAAGGGTGTACAGAAGAGGACAAGAGATCTCTCTATGATACTAAATTGGGTGCACTTGGTATTGATAAACTAACACCAAAGATCGTTCAGAAATATTGCAACAAAGGCAAAACTTATGGTGCAAGAAGTAACACTCTCAAAGCTTTTCAATATTTGTGGAGAGCTTCCAATAAATTAAATCTACTGGGAGACAAAGATGTTTTAGATCCAACTAGAAGAGAATATGGGGGCGTAACCATTACCAAAAGCCATAAGATATTGCACAAAGGCCACCGGTACACAAATATGAAGTTTAAAGAGGCCCAACTGGAGAGACTTATAGATGGATGTTATCAACTTCGGGATGAACACCCGTTCCAAATAGAAGCCATTATGTTTATGCTTTACACATTCAGAAGACAGATAGAGACTACAAAAATTGATTATGACTGCGTGGGAAGATATGGCGATCAACCAAAAGAGAATGTCATTACAATGCCTTACAATATAACCAAAAGTAGAGTTGAAGAATATGTTGTTATAACTGAAAGAGTACAAGAGGTGTTAGATAGCTTGGACTACCAAAGATCTAAAGAACAGTATAAAAAATATAAACACATTAAATGGTTATTTCCTAATCCACACATCTCAACATTAAATTGTGGGGATGTTGAATTTTGTCAGTCAGATAAAGCTAGATGTAAATATCTTGAAACGGCTTGGAAAAAACTAACTGAATTAACTGGTATAGATGGTCAAAAGAAATTGTTTAGAAAATCGGGTGCAACTATCAGCAAAAGAAAATTAGGTAGCACAGGTAAAGCAAGAGCGCTCACAGGACATCAACAAGATGCAACACTTGATAAGTTTTATGACAAGACTGATATTGATGAAACTATTGAGTATGCACAAGAAGTAGCAAAGGTTTATCAATTTAAAAAAACTAATTAATATGTTAGGATTTTCTAATGTCAAAGAAGACACTAAAAGATTACATACCAAAGATACTTCAAAAGAAAGACAGAATTTTAGAGTCAATCAATGCAACTAGGGAAGATATAGAAAACCTTTATGTAGTGGCAATTCTAGATAAGGTCACGATACATTTTGAAAAGAAAGTTTTTGGTAAAGAAGAGGAATTTAGAAAGGAAGCTGTTGAACTTCGTCAAAAGCATTTGAAAGCTGTAAAATGTCCACAAAGTTGGGATATGAACACAACAGGCAATCCAACTGTTGAAACTATTGATGGTGTTACAGTTAGTTTAATAGATGTTTTGGCAGTGATTGGTCAAAGAAATTTTTATGATCAAGATAAACTTATGCAAAAGCTTTGTATGAAATACGACAAAGGCAGAGAATTTAAAATAATTCCAGTCTTGGAAAAGAAAGTTGAAACTTATTGGTTGCATAAAGTTTAATGAAAAAGAAAGGCTGAATATATGTTTGATGGACCCTGGGGTGGATTTATAGGTTTATTTGTTTTTGCTTTCTTGTGTTATGTGGCTTTACTTCACGAAAAAGCAAATACACCTCCTCCAGAACCTTATGTGGACTGGAAAGAAGAAGAAAGAAAAAGGAAGCAAGAGGAAAAAAAATTGAAAGCTCGTTTAAAAAAAGAAATAATTAAAGAGTACAAACAAAAATCAAAATCTAAAAAAAAAAGAGTTAGCTGAATATGAAAAAATTTACCTTATTTTTTATCTTCTTTTATTTCGTCTTTAATATTGAAGGGAATGCCAATACAAAATTTATAGGTCAATTAGATTGTAAAAGATCAGATTTAAATTTCACCTGGGAACTTAAAATAGATGAAGAGAAAGAAGAGGTGTTTATTAAACATAGCGACGACACAGTTTATCAATACACTTTTCGGAATTCTTTAAATGAATTTTATTTTTCAAGGTATTGGTTTGCAAAAAAAATGAGACACGAATTTATAATAGATAGAATATCTGGTGAATTTGAAACAATCACAACGTATGATGGTGTTGCAAAACAAGTTAAATTTAATGGAACTTGTAAGAAAAAAGAAAGAGCTTTTTAAATGAAAAACTATCTAACACCACTTGCAATACTTGTTGGATCTATCATTATCTCAATAAGTGTTTATTTAGCTATGACATCTGAAGAAAGAGCTCGATTTAATTATTGCGTCGAAAGTTATTCAAAAAAATATAAAACTGCACCTTTAGAGGAAAACAAAAAACTTTGCAGAGCAATTCAATATCACCTAGAATAAATTATTTATGATCAATAAAGCTAATGAAATCTATTTAAAAAAATGGAAAGACTTTCCAGGTCCAGATATTTTTAAATTTGCTTTTGCTTTAATTGGTGGTTTAGCTTGGTTTGAATATTTTAATCCAGAGTTTAAATTTGCCTCACATATATTGTGGGATATGTTTGGAAGTGGAAATCCAATTCTTGGAGTGATAGCATTTTCTGGAATTTTTGGTGTTCTTGCCTGTGCTTTTCTTTGGTTTCCAACTTATATTTTCAGTATTATTAAAGCTATTGCTAAATAACTATAGGAAAATATAGGACTAATAGAAATTTTCAGAAAAATAATTTTTTTACCTACCTCCCCTAGTGAATAAGTATTTTTCAGAACCTTACGTTTAAACGTTAGTATATATAGCTAACTATATGGATGTTATCTGACATAAGGGTGTATACCCCTAATCCAAACTTTCGATTTTCAACTGGTACCATACCGGGTCCCTTTTGATTTACTTGACTATATCATCGTTGAGTATATTAACGAAGTATGTCCGATTATAAGAAAGTACTTGAGTTCTTAAAAGAAAACAAAGTAGACCCAGAGAAAGCTTTGGTAACACTCAAAAGAAACTTTGGTAAGAAACCAGACAACAAAACTAACCTAAAGTTTCACTGGAAGATGATGAGATTTACTCTTTATTTATGGGAAAGAATTAAAGAAGAAGATCAGAATATAGTTGGGAAAAGAATTGATACAGTTAGGAAAGTTGTTTGGTCTAGCCAATATAAAAGACTATATGCTACTTTCCCCTTACCTACTTTCAATCCAGAAAATGAAGTTAAAAAATTAGCTCAATTAATTGCTGAACCTAGACAAGCTGAATACTTCACCAGTAAAAACTTTGTATATCCTAAAGGTCACCCCAAGGCTAACAAACCTATTCCACAATCAATAATTGATAAAATTCGTTAAATCGTAGAGATTTTTGACGATATTTGTAATATTTAGTGATCTATAAATATTCTTAAACATCGTTGACATTGATGACGATGTTATGATATCAGTAGGGTATGACGAATAACGAAAATACTAATGATAAATCAAACAGACATCCACAGTATTAACTTTTCACAACCATTCCTACCAATGAAACAGTTGGCTAAAGAATGTGGTGTTAGTTACAAATGGTTAGAAAGAGAAATCAGTACAATTAAAAAAACTGGTGTTGATGTTCAACTCATTGAGGGTGTTAAATATTCTGTTATTCCAGGTAGACTTAAACTAACTAATCAAAGTTATATTTGGAACCCGAAAATATTTTATCATTATTATTATCTTCCTCGTACTCAAGAAAATGTAACTGATAGAGCTCTACAAATTAGAAAGAGCCACACAGTTATGTTCATTAATAAACCTATAAACCAAAAGGAAGCAATATGAGTAATAAGATAAAAACAACAGTTGGTGAAACTATTTACCCGTGGTTGACACAGGCAGATACACAATTTAATTCTGATGGAGTTTACCATACAAAACTTTTAGTTAACGGAGATAAAGCTCAAGAAACTATCAAAGTAATTAATGATGTAATTTCAAAAGAGATTGCGAAGCAACATCAATTAACACCCGATGATACTAAACCAGTAAACAGAGCGCCACTTCCATACAAAGTATTAGAAGATGGAAAAGTTGAATTTAATTTCAAAATGAAAGCTAGTGGAATTAACTCAATGACTAAACAACCCTTTACACAATCACCTAGAATAGTTGATGATCAAATGAATGAGTTTCCAAAAGATAAAAATATCTTTGGTGGTTCTATTTGTAAAATAAACTTTGAACCCATTGGTTACAATGTAGCCGGAACTGGTATTGGATGTACTTTAAGACTTAAAGGTGTCCAGGTGGTTAAACTTGTAGAAAACTCAAATGCCACTCAAGGCTTTACTGTCATTAACCAAAATGAATTGGAGAGTCTTGTATAATGAAAAAAAATCTATGCACCATTTGTGAAGAAGAAATTATTGGATGGGGAAATAATCCTCAACCCTACATTCATCAAGGTAAAAAATTGAGTGTCAAAGATAGTTGTTGTGATGATTGTAATGAAACAATTGTTAGACAATCAAGGACATTAAACAACAATTTAAGATCGGACTTGAATTAAATGCCGAAGATAAAACAATCAAAAGAAATAGAAGTTAAAAGTTATGGATCACTTGCAGAATATTGGATTCCACAAAGACCAGAATATGAAACTCTAGTTCGTTTGAGGTTGAAGTTGTTTGAAATGAGAACTCTTCAAGAAGCATATGACTATGTGCAAGAGGAAATAGTCAAAATTGAAAACCAAGAAAATATAAGGAGTAAAATATGAAAATACCAAATGTCGAAAAGGCTATGGAGGGGAGATCAGACGGGTCTACTGCAAAAGAGTTAATGAAATTAGCTGAAAAAGATCCAATGACTAATATTGAGCTAGAGCTAATGAACGCTTTAGAAAGAGCTTTTGAAGAAGCAAAAGAAAATGGGTTCAAAGGTTCAATGGAGGATTATGTGAGGACTGCACCACTAGATGAATTAAAATCTATTGGTCTTGCAACGGGTGGTGATGTGGATTTTACAAATATGTCACCAGGACAGATGAAAGCAATCTTTATATCTGAAAATGGTTACTCACCAAAAACACCAAAAGAATTAGTTAGAGGTGTAAAGATGTATTTAAAAAATATGGACCTTGATGGGTTACCATTTGGAACGTTTGGGAAAAAAGACTAATGCACCCTATAAAGTTAAAAGCGATAATGAAGCAACTTACCAGATCAAATGGTAAGACCCCAGAAGAAAATAGATTAGCAGATTTAAAACGTAATTTACCAAATCAAAAACGTATGCTGAAAAAAAGAAATGAACTTGGTATTGATACCACTGCACTTCAAAACTCAATTAATAAAGTTGAACTCGAGTTAGAACAATTTAAAGCACCAGTGAAGAAAGATGTCTTTGAAAAGATTGGTGACGATTTAGTTGATAATTTAATTAAATACGATGACTTGGACCCAAAAGAGCAAATTGTAAAATATGATAGTGCCACCGGATTATTCTCTAACAATAAAAGAGATATAGCATTTAAAGACTCAATAACTGCAAGAAAACATAATGAAGTTTATGAGAAATATATTCCAGAAATTCAGCAAAAGAAAAAGGCCGTAGCACCTAGAAACATTGGTGAATATTTTAAAGGTAAAGAGAAACCAAAAGTTACACCTAGAGTTAAACCTATTGTTAAACCCATAGTAAAACCGACAGTAGCAGTACCTATTCCAGAATTCGATATGAACTATCAACCATATAAAAGAGATCCAAAAGAAATTTTAGCAGAAGAAAGATTTAACAAAATTCTTGATGAAAGTAGGAAACAAAAAGAACGTGAAGCAACTCAAGGTTTACTTGGGTTAGTTCCTGGTTCATCAAAAATACTAGAAAGATCAGAAAGAAGAATAGAACAAATTAAACCTAAAACATATGGAGGTGATGATGACCTGTAAATTTAATTACCGGGGTATATCATTAAAGAATAAAACTTATTCTGATCTTGAAGAACTATCTACAATAATTGAGCCCGGTGAAAAACTATCTCAAGCTAAAACAGTAGAAACAATGGTTAAAAATTTCAAGTCACTTCTAACTAACGAAGAAGTAACTAATGAAAACGAAAACCATAAAAAAGAAATCTGTAAAAGATAAAAAAATTGCCGATCTAGAATTTATTATTCGAATTCAAGAAAGAGTTATTGATTGGTATGACAGCTCACTTGTCGACACATCAAGTAGATTTATAGAATACGCAAAAGCATTTTGGAACAATCAATGTGTTCACGAAAGTGAAAAAGAAGATTGGACCAAACAATACAACGAAATTGTTAGAGCTTACAACGGGTTAGCCGAATTAGGCAAATTCGCTGATGAGCTTGGCATAGATATTAGAAAGCACCGAAAGAACTTACCAGAAAGCAAAGGCTATGAATTTTCCCAAGACTCTAAATTGCTAGAGAGCGGAAAAGTTCAGCACATTTTCAAACTAAAGAAAAAACCCATTAAACGAAAAGGAACTAAAGATGACTAAATTGTGTGAACATAGTAACTGTGAGTTACTGAAATCTCAAAAAAAGATTGAAATCTACATTGAAGAGTTGTGTCAAAGCGCTCTTAAAATGCTTCAATACAAATACCCAAAGCATAACAAGGATTGTTTACAAAGAATATTTGCTGAACGTATCAAAGTAGAACACCACTCATTACTGGGTGAGTTGATACATAAAAATATAATCCAACGTAAAGCATTTGAAAGAAATGAGGTAGCTAATGACTAGACTATCTGAAATTTTTAAAGGCGCCAAACACCACTCGGGTGTAATGACATCGCAAGGTTCAGTATATGAACAAAAGTCACCTATTGATTGGGACAGTCATATCAAAGGTGAGTTGGTCCAAGGTTTGTCACCAGTTAATGAGGATACTAGAGAAGTAGAATTCTATGGTGTTGATATAGATATTAAAATCGACCCTAAAGAAATCACAGACAATGTTTGGAATATGATTGGTACTGAATACAGATGTATAATGACCAAGAGTAAACGTTGGAGAGTTATAGGTTGGTTCGATAAACCAACTGATGTTACTTTGGCTAAAGCTAAAGCAAAAGAGCTCGAAGAAAAGATTGAAAAAATACTTTTATATAAATGTGATAAAGGCCACACACTGCCAACAATACCAGGTGATAATAAACCAGGTGCTTGGTGGTTTATGCCGTATCACAATGAATATACTTGTGCTTATGGACCTGGAGGAATTCCACTCACTCAAGAACAGTTTTATTTCAGTTGGAAATACCGGAAGTACCCACTGATTGCTTCAACTGTTGGGAAATTGAGCTCAACAGAAGATGGTAAGAGTAGACACAAAGCTTTATTTAATTGCGCTTTAAATATTAAACACGATGAAACACTTGAGGTTACACTTGAGGAAATTAATCAACACTTTGGGAAACCACTGGTTGATGACTTAAACTCAACACCAAAAGTTAATCTAGCAAAAGATATTGCACACGCATTAAAGAGCGCTGAAAAAAAAGAATATGACAAAGATTATTTTCTAAAAAACTTCCCCTACTATGTCAAAGCACATTGTGGAGTTTTACCTTACATTAACGATAAGGTGCTGTTCGCAGTTTCACAAGAAATTACCGACCAGAATGTTTATGTAATCAAGAGAGTTGATTTTTGGAACTTTAAGGAGAACGATTGGTTCACTAAAGAACAAATGAATGATACCTGGGCCCATTATACCAAAGGTAAAAATGTTCAGCCAATGTCTAGACAATTACTTGAAAGTGAAAACATAAAAAAAGTTAAATCATATTTATGTCACGCAGGATTAACACCTGGAGTAATAGAAATAAAACCTAGAGAAGTTCCTGGGATAGAACCCGGGTTATACCTAAACACATATAGACCAGTTAACATTGAGAGTATCAAAGGTGACACTAAAGGTATCAATGAGTATTACACTTGGTTGATAGGTGAAGATAACTGGAACACCATTAAACAAGTATTAAAATTTATGCTTGAAAAACCTGGGTCTAAAATAATGTGGTGTATTGTTATTAAAGGCAAAGTTCAGGGCGCTGGAAAAGGTTTATTGGCTCTACTTATGGAGAGTATCTTTGGTTCTCATAATGTTAAAATCAACGTAACCTTTAATGATCTAACTAGAGATCACTCAACTATTGTAGATGGTAAACAAATCATTGTATTAAATGAACTTGTATTGTCCGGTGGTGGTAAAGAGGGGAAAGTTTTAAGTAATAAAATTAAACCTTATATTACTGACCCTACTCTAATCATTAATCCAAAAGGTAAACAAGAGATTGAAATACCTAATTTCTGTAATTTCTTTATGTTTTCAAATGATCGAAAGCCAATGAAGATTGACCCAGAAGATAGAAGATTATTTGTTATTACAATCGATAAAAAGAAGTTTGAAGTTAGAAAAAAACTTGATGACGATGGTTATAAAAAAGAAATCTTTAAACACGTCAAAAACCCTGGAGCTTTCAAATGGCATTTACTCAATGAAGTCACCATTGAAGATGAAAGTATGTTCTTTACTGATCCACCAATGAACAAAGATAAAGAGCAATTAATCAAAGACAGTATGGACGACTTTGAAAAAAAGATTTGGACTTCATTTGACGAGCGAAGATTTCCATTTCAATCAAAGACCTGGACCACAGAAGATACTTGGGCATACCAAGGGTTAATAAACCGGGATGATCTTGATAGTGCTTTGAAAAGAGAATTATCTTATAGAGGCACTTATTGGGATTTGTCTAAACTGGATGAAATACTTGATGAAATTCACATCAAAAAAGTTCAAGTAAGATGTTCAGATGGTACCAGACCCAGAGTACACATCATAGAAGATGTAACTACAAAAGACGGCAAAAAGTATACTGAAATGTCACAAAGTGAGCTTGGTGCTATCTATGAAAAAGGTGGTTACAAAGGCAAAGACGAATTGAAATCTACCGAAGTTGAATGGACAGATATTAACGAACGTCATCCCGATCACGCAAGGTTCGAAGATCGTTTTAAAAGAAAAACTGTGTGTTGGAGTTGTAAAGAAGAAATCTCAACGGAGGTTGATGGTGCTTGTCCAAAGTGTACTACTGGAATTCCTTGTGGACACTGTGGTGCTTGTATTTGTGAACGTCCAAAGGAGGATGAGTAAATGACACCTACTACTAAAAAAAGAAAAGGCGCTCACTTACAAAACCTCGTGCGTGATAAAATACTAAAAGCTTTTCCACATCTTAAACCTAATGACATAGTAACTGCAAAGAATGGACAGAATGGACCAGACTTGAAGTTGTCTAAAGTTGCTAGACGTTTAGTTGGAGTAAACTTCGAGTGCAAACACCAGAACAAACTTTCAACTGTGTACTCTTGGTATACCCAGGCGTCCAAAGGTCAACATAAGTTAGTTCCCTGTGTTGTGATGAAGAAAAATTCTCGTAAAGCACTAGCAGTAATTGATCTTGATGACTTCTTTAAGCTGATCAAGGAGTGACTCACCTACTCACCAAAAAGAGATAAATCTGTTTAACTGCTACTGTCAGAATATATAGATATATTTATTTATTTGGGATGAACCTTAAAATAGGTTGAGTTAGTGAGTCAGTGAGTTAAAGGATAAAGTCTTATTTAAAAGTCTTTGTCGGTCCTTTATAGTGGGGACATAATTTAACGTAACAAAGTTATCTTGTTACCCTAAACACTATGAGCAAATTTAAACTAACCAGATCAGAATTTAGTCAAAAGCTAGGTATACCAACGGATACTTTAAAAAAACGTATGCGAAGAGGTCAGTATAAAGACCAATATATCTTTGAAAACGGAAAGTATTTATTCAGTGGGGACTTAAAGGCCGGTCCAAAGCTAGTAGTTAAAAAGCCTTTATCCCCGGGGACAAAAAGAGTTAGAAACCGAGGCAACCACTTTGATAGCAAGAACCCAAACTACAAACCACAGTTACAAAGGACCAATGAAATTAGAATGTTGGCCAAGTTAAAACATAATGTACCAGAAGATGTCCAAGAGTTGTTGCCGGACGCAATTGAGATAGCAAAGCAACAAAAACAAGAACGTTTAAGGAGGTCACTTGAACAACCTATACAAAAAAACTATGGAACTGGATTAATTAATATGAGTTCAAATAATAGAGATCATTACAACCCGGTACTTCACAGAACTAGACCCAATTTATTTCTTTCCACAAACAGAGGTCGGAAGATTAATAAAAAAGGTCCATATGAAATCTAGGTAACACTTGGGTAACACCTAGGTAACTCTATGGGATAACTATGGGATAGATACCTTTTGTAATCTCAAAGTATTACCTTATATTTAAACCATCATTAGTAACAATTCGTTAAACCCCTAGGTGTGTCGTTACACCTGGGGGTTTTTATTTGGGTACAATTTGGGTACAATTTAGAGATAACCGGCTTTTGACCTCGTCAAAGTACCTTGACGAATAATCTCTATTCCCTGGGACCTTTAATTATGCTAGTGTTTGCTTGGTTAAAGACTGATACATAACTCGTCGAATGATGAAGTGCTAGTTATCGAAAGTGGGATCGATCGAGCGATAAGTTAATCCCTATTCTTCCCTAACCTTTACTCAAACTAGCAATTACCAATACTTACTCATCATTACAGTTAAAACCGAAAGTAATTTTAACGATTAAACGAAAGTGAAAATGATGACAAATAGTAGACAAAATGGAGTTATTCTTTTTGATAACTCGGCAATTCAAAACCTATATTTAAGCCCAGAGGAAATTGGTAAAGGAAATAATAAGAGAATTAGTTTCGAGTTTTCTGACAAAGATGGTTCTGAATATCTTGATGGTTTGTGTCTTAAATATATGAAAGATACTCACACAAAGTATTTTTTAGTCAGAGGAACATTTAAAGGTAAAAGATTTGAAGTAAACATTGGTGCTTTTAAGCCCAAGTTCAAATGTCGTGAAGTAAGGAAACTTATGGATGACCTGGGGAACACCATTAGAAACAAGAAGTTACACTGGATGGTTGACCCAAAAGTTTACTTGGAGGAAAATAGACCTAATCAAGATATAATTGAACTGTACGAAACACCTACAATCAAACAAGTCATTGAAGAAATATGTAAGCTATCATTCCCAAGACTTAAAGTTGAGGGGTCATTGGCCAAAATACATATGTCAGATATTTTTAGGTATTTATGTGGCTATAATAAAAGAGGAAGATTTATAAAGTTTTCAGAATTTGAAGGTGATGGAGTAATGACCTTTAGAAATAAACCTATATTTACAAAAATAAGTGGACCGGATCGAAAGAACTCTATCAAAGATTTTGATGAGCTATTTAAACTATTTCCTGGTGGAGTCGGAGTATTTCCAAAAGGTAAACACTATAATGTATCCGGTGTCAGCTCTTTATATGATGACCCAATAAGTGACAACATCATCACCAAGTTAGATAAAGGTATGATGAAGAGCTACATCAAGAAGTATGACGTATATGGAACTCAAAAAAATTGTTTGAAAGCTCTAAAATACTTGTGGGCTTTCGCTAGTGAAAAAGACTACCTTGGGTCCAACCCAGGTTTCAACCCTGGTGCTACTGTGGTTCTTAAACGTCCAAAGAATTTAGTTAATGTTGCAACTAAATATAATAGACACAAGTTTTCTATTGGTGAACTTCAAAGAATAAAACAAGCTTGTATTGATCTAAAACAACAGTTTCCTTTTAGTACTGCTTGTATTCTGTTTATGATGTTTACCGGAAGAAGATTTCAAGAAGTTATAAAAATAAAGAGAGAATATATCGATTTAGAACAAGGTATTATTCGAATACCCAAAGAGATATCTAAAATAAGAGAGGATCAATTCATTACAATCACTGAACCAGTGAAGTTTGTTTTGGATATGCTTGAAGATCAAAGAAATACCGAGGGGTTTCAAATATATAATAAAGTGCCTTGGTTATTCCCTACAATAAGAGTGCTAACTGCTACTAACATCACACCAGAATATCTAAATGGTTATGATAGTAGAATGAAAGTAGTCTTTAATTGTTGGCAAAAAGTAAAAGAGAAAGCTGATATTTCTTTTGGTGCCTTGAAGAGCTTTAGAAAAACTTACTCAACTATAGCAACTCAAGTATTTAATGGTGACACTCAAAGAGCCTCAAAGTTGACTGGGCATTTACGACCGGAAACACTTGAGAGATTTTACTACCAGGAACATCAACAAGAAGTAGTCAAAAGTGCTACCGAAGTTGCAGAAGTCTTGCAATTTAAAAAGGCTAATTAATATGTTAGGCTTTTCAAATGACAAAGAAGAAACTAGAAGATTACTTTACAAAGGTACTTCAAAAGAAAGACAGAATTTTAGAGTCAATCAATGCAACTAGGGAAGATAT
>JAAHTH010002421.1_pt1 | contig 14357 bp, 18 predicted proteins | sample 6116091 | NCBI WGS metagenome assembly JAAHTH01 (sample SAMN13939990, study PRJNA603662) | sponge metagenome | isolation source: marine sponge | host: Mycale hentscheli | place: New Zealand | collected 2006
TTCAAGTCACATCGGCAAGCCCAGAGGTTCTTGTCAGATCATGACCAAATTAATCCAATCTTCCGCCCTCGTCGTCATCAACTAACCGCAACTTCATACCGTCATTCCCGTTCAGATGCTTTCGACCTGTGGGCCGAATATACTGCCCAAATGGTAGCATAAAAACCCCTCACCTGCACTTTCTCATTCAACGTTCGGTAACTTGGCAATACCCTTTTGACCATTAACAATGTAATGATCACCGTCCTTAACCGCTGATGTGCGCAATGATGCAAGATCTGATCCAGCACCGGGTTCTGAATATCCCTGGCACCACCAATCTGTTCCGTCCAAAATACGAGGCAGGTAATGTGCTTTTTGTTCTTGTGAACCGAATTCCATTAGCACAGGCGCAAGCATGCTAAGTCCAAACGGAACTGTTCGCGGTGCTCCTGCTGCCCAGCATTCTTCATCAAAAATATGTTTTTGAACCGCTCCAACCCGTACCACCATGCTCTTTTGGCCAGTTGACCGCCAGCCATCCCTGCTCATTTAGCAAGGCGTACCATTCGAGCATGTCTTCTTTGGTAAGGCGTTTTCCAAGTTTCACTTTGCCAGAAAGACGTGGCGACAATTTTTGCTCAAGAAAACTTCTAACCTCAAGGCGAAAACTGTTTTCTGCATCACTAAAAGCCAAGTCCATGAGATTTCTCCTCTTACGCTAAGAAAATAGTCTAGGAGAAGATGACCGTTTTTAAAACCAAAAAGTTCGGCGATATTGCTCAGCGGTTTGGCGGAATCGAATAGGTCGCGGTTGCATGAGCTACAAGTGCATTATCTGCTCTTGAGCGAATGGAAATCTCGCAAACCGCCAATCGTTTTCCCAGTTTCAAAAGCGTTGCATCAGCAACAAGATCACCTTCCGGCTTTGAAATGAAGTTCAAGTTCAGGTTGGTTGTCACCGCAAGGGCGACTTTACCGATGTGTGCGAGCACAATGAGATAGCTGGCGCAATCCGCCAATGTAAACATGGTCGGGCCTGAAACAGTGCCACCCGGGCGTAGGTGTTTTTCATTTACTTTCATCAAAATGGAAATTTTGCCTGTTTCCAGATTTTATACACGGAAACCAAAATCATTAACCTGTGGAAATATTTCAGCGACATAAGCTTCAACTTCTTCAGCGTTCATTGTAAGTTGCATGGTCGTACTTTCCTCAAGATCACGAAGAAAATATTCGCCTGCGTTAGAAGGCCATGCAAATATGTAATTTAGCAAAATCAATTGGAATTATTGTAGAGATTACAAGCATGAGCGATATCAGACGGGATTCTCCCTCATTTCATAGAAATATTGAACCCATTACCCAAAGGCTTCATGAGATTCTAGCCGAAGATTGTCGAACAGTGCTTGAGATCGGGAGCGGTTCTGGTCAACACGTCGCCAGATTTTCTATTGAATTTCCCGACGTCCAATTTCAACCAACGGAATATGAAACAGAAAACCTTGCCAGTATCAATTCCTGGTCAGAGCAGATTGATACTGTTTCTCCTGCACTTCAACTGGATGTTACAAAAGACGATTGGTTTGACGGTAGTACGCCAAAGTTTGATGCGCTATTTTGCTTCAATGTCATTCACATCGCACCGTGGGAAGTTACTCAAGCAATCTTCAAGGGTGCCAATAAACATTTAAACCCAGAATGCCAGATTGTATATTATGGTCCTTATAAAATTGATGGCAAACATACCAGCGATAGCAACCGAGAATTTGAAAAGTGGTTGCAGGCAAAAGACCCTTCATTCGGGATTAGGCATATCGCAGATGTGACGTCAGAAGCCAATTTAAATGGCTTTGTTCTTCAGAAAAGCTTTCCCATGCCCGCCAATAATTTTCTGAATGTATTTTCGCGCTCATAACAAAATGCTAGCGCCGATTTAATGCCCAATCATAAACATAGGTGTTGATTTTGGTCTTGCCCTCAAGCTTTGATTTCAGATCATCGTTTGCATACTGCCGGATGTGTTTAAGAACACCCTTCTCTCCGCCAAAATCTTCAGAATACCAGAAGTAGATTTTGGAAGCGGTGATTTTGCCTTTTGAAATCTTGATGCCGCGAGGATGATTGATGAAAGCAACAGCAGCACTGTTTAGCTGAGCGTTGAGGGACTTGCCCGTGTAGGCTTTGATACCAAGATTGGGGCAACTGACCGCAGCACAATTAAAAGCATAATGCAGCCTTGCATCATTCCAAATCGGGCGCACAATACCACTTTCGATGGTATCCAAAGTCAGCGTTTGCCCATTTACCTTGGCGATATTGTCATTGAATGGCCCCTTCAAATCCAATGGATTGGACTTGATATCAAGAATTGACTTAATGGGGTAATTTTCCAACCCGACGTTCACAGTACTGGCGTTGTATAAATTCAGCCAGAAAGCATATTGTTCATTGCGATTGAGTTTTGTAACGTCAATTGCTTGGAGCTGCGCAAGATAGGACTGAAGCACCTGTTTATCCGCACCATTGACGCTTTTGTACGCAAGGCGATTGATGCCATTGCCATCTTTTTTCAAATACTTTCCAAGAAACCCATCCAACGCTGAATGGTCTATTTCCACAGTCGAAGATGGATCATGTTTCTTCCAAATTGCATTGGCAAGCTTTGATTTGGCAATGAATACTTTTTCAATAGCAAGCTGGGCGTGGCCAATTGATGGTAACGAGACAATTGGCAGGGCGAGAGCAGCGGTCACCAAAGATCGTTTCAAGAGATGCATTTTCGGCCCTAAAAGAATTGTTTTCAACTCCTCTACCAATCGCCAAATCACCCTTAAGAGTCGAAACAAATTTAAACACGAAATTGTTAAACAGTATCGAAATTATTCGGCCCAATTTGGTTTGCGTTTTTCAAAGAAAGCGCCAACACCTTCCATTGCTTCTGGAGACTCCCATGCATCTGCAAGAGCATTTGCTGAGCGCAACATATCCAGCTCCCCGATGGCTGGACCAAGCGATCTTGCATAAATTTTTGCCTTTGCCACTGCACCTGGAGCGGTTGCAAGATAGGGCACAATTTCTGCTTCAATAGATGCATCCAGTTCTTCCATTGGAACCGCTTTTGACAGCAAATCCAAATCAACTGCTTCATGACTATCGAACCGCCGGCCGGACATAAATACACGTCGTGCTTTGCCTTCGCCCATTCTTGCTATTACATAAGGACTGATAGTAGCCGGAATTAACCCAAGCCGCGTTTCGGTCAAAGCAAATTTTGCTTCTTGCACTCCGATAGCAACATCGCAAATCGCCATCATTCCAATGCCGCCTCCGTAAGCTTGACCTTGCACCTTACCGATGAGCGGCTTTGAAATTTCGTTTAAATCACGCAGCATGGTTGCTAGTTTCATGGCCTCTGCAATACGTGTTTGTCTATCAGCAGAAAATTGCTCACGCATCCAGCCTAAGTCTCCTCCGGCACAAAAGCTTTTGCCTTCGCCGGTCAAGATGATGGCCCGGATTTTATCATCCTTGCCCAATTCCTTTGCTGCCTGCGAAAGCTCCGAAATCATCAAAGCGGATAGTGCATTGTGTTTATCAGGCTGGTTCAGCGTAAGGGTTGCAACACTGCGCTCATCGATATCGATTTTAATGGTTTCATAGCTCATGACGGGTTCCTTAAAGACAAGGCAAAATCTTCAACTTTAGAAAGCTTGGTTAAATCAATATTGGTAGCAAAGCCTTTTTCATGAAGCATTTCTACTACCGCGCCGGTTGCAACATTGCCAGCTGCTCCGGGTGCATAAGGACATCCACCCAATCCGCCAATAGACGTATCGTATGTTCGCAAGCCCTTCTCCAAACTTGCCTCGATGTTCAAAAGTGCCCGCCCCGATGTATCATGATAATGGCCAGCAAGTTTTTCAGCAGGCACCACCTGTAGAACAGCATCAAGCATGGTAGTTATTTTTTCGGGTGTGGCCTGGCCAATTGTATCGCCCAATGAAATTTCATAGCACCCAGCTGCCAAGAGTTTTTCTGCCATCCAGGCAACTTTGCCAGGTGGAGTTGGACCATCATACGGGCAATCAGAAACGCATGAGATGTAACCGCGCACCGGAACACCATCTTGCTCTGCAGCCTCGGTAATTGGAATAAACCGCTCGATAGTTTCTGCAATCGAAGCATTTACATTGGCCTGGCTAAAACCTTCACTGGCAGATCCAAATATAGCAACCTCGTCGCTATTTGCAGCTTTGGCTGCTTCATAACCTCTCATATTGGGTGTCAAAACAGCATATTGAATTTCTGGTCGGCGTTTGATGCCAGCCATTACCTCACTTGCATCTGCCATTTGCGGAACCCATTTTGGTGAAACAAATGCCGTTGCTTCAATTTTCGTAAACCCGCATTCAGAAAGCCTGTTGATCAACTCGATTTTTTGAGCCGTTGGTATCATGACCTTCTCATTTTGAAGCCCATCACGAGCACCGACCTCAAAGATCGTTATTTGATTTTGGGCTTCATCAACCATCAGCTTCCACCAATGCGATCAGCACCATTCCATCTTCTACTTGGTCACCAGAACTGACGTTCAATTCTGCAATCACGCCATCCCTAAGTGCTGTTAGCGTGTGCTCCATTTTCATGGCTTCAAGGACAACAAGCGCATCACCTTCTTTGACATTTTGCCCCTTGCCTATGCTGACTTGCTTTACCAATCCAGGCATGGGCGCAACCACAATATTGCCATCTCCCGCATCTGAACCAGAGCCTTCCAATGGATCGGGGATGGTGAACTCAAATGTTCCATCATCCGTAAATATTGCCACCTTGTTTTTAAAGCCATGTGTATCCGGGGCATTTTCACCCAGTCTACATTCCATGTCAGTGAACCATTTTCCAAATTCATCTTCTCCGTGCTTAACGCAGGTCTGCCATATCTCACCATGACGTCTTATTTGCACTTCAAAAGCATCGTCACCGAAACTTAATTTCTGAAGCCAGATAGGTGCCTTCCAACTTGAGAACCCTGACAGAATTTCAAAAGGATCCGTTTCTCCGAAGCCAGCAGTGCCATTTTTGCTATTAGGAGCAAATGGTATTTTGAGTGCATTTTTTGCCGCAAGTGCAATTAGTTCATCTGAAAACTCAATTGGCTTGGTCAGGCTTTCAATATCTCGCTCGATCAAGCCGGTATCAACTTCGCCCTTGGCAAAACCTTCGTGTACACAGAGTGCTCGCAAGAAGGCTGCATTGGTTACCGTCCCTGCAATGCGTGTTTCACCAAGTGCGCTTTCCAGATCGGCGAGGGCATCTTCACGGGTATCTGCAAAGGTAATCACCTTTGCAATCATCGGGTCATAAAATGGCGTGATTGTATCCCCTTCTGTCACGCCCGAGTCATTGCGAGAATTTTGCGAGAATTCCAAATATTCCAGAGTACCTGTTGCCGGCAAAAAACCCTTCGGCACATCTTCTGCATATAGTCTTGCTTCAAAAGCATGCCCCTTTATCGTTAATTCATCCTGGAACCTTGGAAGATAACTGTCGCTTGCTACCTTCAATTGCCATTCAACCAGATCGACGCCGGTTATTGCCTCTGTTACCGGGTGCTCAACTTGCAGCCGGGTGTTCATTTCCATGAACCAAAAGCCATCGGGGTTTAGTCCGTTTGATCCATCAACAATAAACTCTATTGTTCCGGCGCCGGAATAATCAATAGCTTTAGATGCTTTTACGGCAGCCTCACCCATTGCCGAGCGCATTTCTTCTGTCATGTTTGGAGCGGGGGCTTCTTCGATGACTTTTTGATGACGACGTTGCAATGAACAATCGCGTTCGAACAGATAAACGACATTGCCGTGGTTATCTCCAAATACCTGGATCTCAATATGGCGCGGTGCAGTTATGTATTTTTCAATCAACACATGATCATCGCCGAAACTTGCTTTTCCTTCTCGTTGCGCTCCAATCAGGCTTGCTGCAAAGTCTTTTGGATCTTCAACTTTGCGCATTCCCTTGCCGCCGCCGCCAGTCCGTGCCTTGATCAAAACCGGATAACCAATTTCCTTCGCCTTGGCAGCCAGGAAACCCGCATCTTGCATGTCACCATGATAGCCGGGCACCACCGGAACATTGGCTTTTTCCATCAAGGCTTTTGCAGCATCCTTTAAACCCATTGCCCTAATTGCGCTTGCTGATGGACCAATGAATACAAGGCCAGCTGCTTCTACCGCTTCAACGAAATTCGGGTTTTCAGATAGAAAACCATAGCCAGGGTGAATAGCTTCCGCGCCTGTATCTAGGGCAGCTTTAATGATCATATCGCCAAGCAAATAACTTTCGGCAACTGGGGCTGGGCCAATGCGGATCGCCTCATTTGCCAATTGAACATGTTGAGCCTTTGCATCTGCATCTGAATAAACTGCGACGCATTCCACATCCATGGATTGGGCAGTTCGGATAATACGACAGGCAATTTCGCCTCTATTTGCTATCAAAATTTTGGAAAACATTATCGTGTTATCTCCAGACTGGGCAGGTCAATCAAAAGACGCTTGCCGTGAATTTCCGTATCAATTGGATGCCCTAGTTTTGGGAACAAGTGTAAGCCATTTGGAACCGCAAACCGGGCAAGAGTTGCATAGGTATGCGCAAACATCGCATCAGCATCTTTGCCATGCAGGTTAACTGTTCCCATGTTGTTGGCCTTGTCGATTGAATGAAGATCAATCTCCACAGATTTTGAATTGCGAATGTGTTCAATCAGCGCATCTTCAATCTCATGTAATATTTTGTAGTTCTGCTCTCGGATTGGCACATCAACAAACAGATTTTCATGGCGGCGTTCAGCATCAAACGTCTGGCGGTCGGTGTATTTCCAGGCATAGGCACCGCGACCCAACAAGACCGCGCCATATACCATTCCGGCCAGCAGAATGTATTTGGTGATATCGCCGAGTTGGTATTCAAGTGCAGAATAAAGAAGCACTCCAAGGCCGAATATTATGGCGCCTGAAAGCATCTGTTCCCCGCCCGGTGTTTTTGAAATGCGGTCGTTGTTCATTTTACACCTCTATCCGCGAAGCAAATAAACGAATGCTGGCAGCACCGAAAAGCAAACCGAACATCAATTCAAACCACCGTTTTAAAGAACGATAAAATTTGGAAACCTTTTCCACCGAGAAGAGGAAACCATAGCCAATAAACACAATTGTCGACGCGATGATCAATATCATAAACAGCTCAGTAACAAGCAGGGGTTCTGCATCAGCTGGCAGTACAATCGCGTAGACTGAGCCCCATCCAAGAATTGCCTTTGGGTTGGTTAAGTGCAGCAACATTCCTTTTGCAAACCGGTTTTTTCATAAGGCAGGCACTTGTTTGATTTTTGTCGGGCTGAATGCACTTCTTAATGATTTGATCGAAAGATAAAGCAAATAGGCCGCGCCAAAATAACGAACCAATTCAAACAACCAAACATTGGCAACCATAAGAGAACTAATGCCAAGTACTGCAGCTATCCCCCAACATGCGGAACCAGCGACTATACCGGCAGCAATGGTCACGCCAGATTGGCGGCCGTGCTCCATTGAGGTTGCAGAGATTGCAAGGGTCGCCGGGCCAGGGCTTCCAGCACCGATGACCCACGCCAATACGATAATTGATAATTCATAAAATTCCATCATCACATCCTAAATACACCAAACTTGGTTTCTTCGATCTCTGCATTTAATGCCACCGAGAGGCTTAATGCCAACGTCTGGCGGGTCTTTCGAGGATCAATAATACCGTCATCCCATAATCTTGCGGATGCATAGAGTGGGTGGGATTGTTCTTCGAACATATCCAGTGTTGGTTGTTTAAAAGCGGCCTCTTCTTCAGCCGACCATTCGTTGCCCTGGCGTTCTATGCTGGCGCGTTTGACGGTTGCCAAAACACCAGCTGCCTGTTCGCCCCCCATGACGGAAATTCTTGAATTTGGCCAGGTCCACAGGAAACGGGGAGAATAGGCTCTGCCTGCCATTCCGTAATTCCCTGCGCCAAAGGAACCGCCAATGAGCATTGTTATTTTTGGAACTTTGGTTGTAGCAACTGCGGTCACCAACTTTGCACCATCCTTGGCGATGCCGCCCGCCTCATATTTTTGGCCAACCATAAACCCAGTGATATTTTGCAAAAACACAAGTGGAATTTTTCGTTGCGAACACAATTCAACAAAGTGAGCTGCCTTTAAAGAGCTCTCTGAAAACAAGACTCCATTGTTTGCAATAATACCAACTGGCATCCCCATTACATGGGCAAAACCGCAAATGATGGTTGTGCCGTATCTGGCCTTGAATTCATCAAGTCTTGAACCATCAACGACACGCGCCATTACTTCGCGCACATCATAAGGTGTTTTTAAATCAGCTGGTACTACACCCAAAATTTCATCGGGATCATAGGCCGGTTCTTCAATTGGTTGAAGCTGCAGTTGTTCAGGTTTTTTGCGATTTAAATTTGCAACTGCTTGCCTCGCCAATGCCAAAGCATGGGCATCATCATCTGCAAGATAATCTGCAACACCAGAAGTGGCAGTATGCATTGCGCCGCCGCCAAGGTCCTCGGAACTTACAACTTCGCCGGTTGCCGCTTTTACCAAAGGAGGGCCAGCAAGAAAAATGGTTCCTTGTTCCTTTACAATGATCGATACATCCGACATGGCCGGAACATAGGCACCCCCTGCTGTGCATGAGCCCATAACAACTGCAATCTGCGGGATATTTTGTGCAGAAAGATTTGCCTGATAATAGAAAATTCGGCCAAAGTGCTCGCGATCGGGAAAGCCTTCAGCCTGTTGCGGCAGGTTTGCACCACCACTATCTACCAGTGTTACGCAAGTTAGACGGTTTTGCTCGGCGATTTCCAATGCCCGTAAATGCTTTTTCACACTTATTGGGTAATAGGTACCACCCTTAACAGTTGCATCGTTACAGATCACCATAACCTCATGACCACAGACACGGCCGATGCCTGTAACCATGCTGGCTCCTGGTGCTTCACCCTCATACATGTTGTGGGCAGCCGTTGCTCCTATTTCCAGAAACGGTGACCCTGGATCCAGTAGATTAGCAACACGATCCCGCGGCAACATTTTTCCTCGAGATATATGCCGATCACGCGAACGCTCACCACCGCCAAGACTTGCAAGATTTACCGCTTCCTTAACAACTGCAAGTTGCTCCAAATTGGCTTTTTGGTTCGCCGAATATTGCGATGAGGACGGTGAAATTTTCGATTGTATTTTGGTCATGCTAATTCCAGTTCAGCTGTAGCTCTGGCTTTTAATTCTTTGCGGATGATTTTACCTGTTACTGTCATGGGCAGGCTTTCAACAAATTCAATTTCACGCGGATACTCATAGGCTGCAAGTTTGGTTTTTACGTGATGTTTTAGTGAAGTCATTAATTCTTCTGATGATGAAAAACCTTCACGAAGAATAACATAGGCTTTAACAATTTCTGTACGTTTTCTATCTGGCTTGCCAATAATACCGACTGATGCAACAGCTTTATGCTTTAACAGGCAGTCTTCAATTTCTGCCGGCCCGATACGATAGCCGCTTGAAGTAATCACATCATCATCGCGGCCGATGAAACGAATAAATTCGCCGTCACGAATTCCTCTGTCGCCAGTTAGCAGCCAGTCTCCTCTAAATTTCTCTTTTGTTGCAGCCGGGTTATTCCAGTATTCCAACATCATGACAGCCGTTCCGCGTTTTATTGCAATATCACCTTCTAGGTCGGTTGGTTGACCTTTATCATCGATTATCTCAACTTCGTGTCCTGGAACCGGTTTACCCATGGAGCCTTCTTGCGGTCCAAAAAATTTTGCACAGGATGATACAACCATGTTGCATTCAGTCTGGCCGTAAAATTCGTTGATTGTTACACCAAGCGCCTCGCGTCCCCAATTGAGCATTTCTGCGCCAAGCGGTTCGCCGCCACAGGCAATGGTGCGAATACCAGACAGCGTCACGCCTTCAGCTTTCAACATGCGCAATGCAGTGGGTGGAAAGAATATGTTGCGGACCCCGCCTTCGCCTATAATTTTCTCACATTCATTGCCGGAAAATTTTTCCATACGCGCTGCAACAACCGGAACTCCGTGAAAAAGCGCTGGCATCAAGACATCAAGGAGGCCGCCTATCCAGGCCCAATCTGCGGACGTCCACAATACATCATTTTTTTGTGGCAGAATATCATGGCTCATCTCAACACTAGGCAAATGCCCTCGCAAGACGCGGTGTGCATGTAATGCTCCCTGGTGCGCCCGTGGTGCCTGACGTATAAATAATGCTGCCCGGCGTTTCAGGACTGGTTTTTACAATTTCAAAATTACTGGACTGAACATTTTCCCTTAATAATTCCGGTACAATAATGTGTTCAAGGTCAGGTAAATTGTGCCTTAGTGCCTCGAGTTTCATGGCACCTTCGGTATCTGTCAATACGATTTTTGCACCAGAATCCTTCAGTCTTGAAACCAGAGCATCCTCGCCAAACAAGACGAACAGTGGAATTGATATGGCGCCCATTTTCCAAGCTGCAATATGACTTGCCGCTGTCCATACGGATTGGGTGCGAAATACTGCAACACGCTCGCCTTCTTCTATGTTCAGGGACACCAGCAAATTGGCAAGCTGATTTGATTTTGCCTTCAATTCGCCAAATGAAACATCGCGTCTTTCATTTGAAGTACAATCAATTATTGCAGTGCGATCTGGCTCACTATCTGCCCATTTGTCGCAAACGTCCCAACCCATGTTGTAAACGTCAGGAAATTCCCAGCGGAAGTCCTCGCACATTTCTTCATAAGAGTGGAATTGAGCCAGCATTATTGCTCCTTGATCGTACAATAGGGAGTTGTTGATCGCCCTTCGAGGCAAGCTTCGAACTCGGCAGTGATGCCGGCAATTTCTGCAACTTCACAACCAAGCTTAGCAGATTTTTCTACATTAGGTCGTGCTTGCGCTACTTCGTTGCATTTTGCGTCACGATACGAAAACCAATTACCCATCAATTCTCCAAGCATTGAATTTCCCGAAAGCGTCAATTTCTCAACCAATACTTCCTGGGTACCTGTCATTTCAGCCTCCCAATCCATCTTTTGCTTAAGAAGGCAGGCTGAATGCGTATCTGTTCCAACAACATGTTCCTGACAAGGTGCAAAGATCATGCCTCGGCATTCTTGCCAGCTTGTCTCTTCTCCAATCTGAGCAAGGCAACTTAAAACAAGATCTTGATTGGTGATCGGTTGAGCTGAAACCTGGCTCGTAGATATCACAAAAAAAGCGGCTAAAAATCTCACGCTGTCTCTTTCATCAATTCCCGACCGATCAACATACGTCTTATTTCGGAAGTACCTGCTCCTATTTCCATCAATTTTGCATCGCGCATTATTCTGGAAACAGGGCTGTCTGATAAATAGCCGGCACCGCCCATTGCCTGAACAGCTTGAATTGATTGAAGCATGGCTTGCTCTGACGCATAGAGTACGCAGGCTGCTGCATCTTGTCTTGTTACCTCGCCACGATCACATGACTGTGCCACAGCATAGACATAGGCTCGTGCGGTGTTCATGGCCGTGTACATGTCAGCAATTTTTCCTTGCATGAGCTGGAACTCGCCAATCTTTTGGCCAAATTGTTTGCGCTCGTGCATATAGGGCATAATTTCATCAAGGCATGAATGAATGATGCCGACACCAATTCCTGAAAGCACAACGCGCTCATAATCCAGACCAGACATAAGTACGTTTACACCCTTGCCTTCTTCACCCAGGATATTCTCGTAAGGCACTTCGACATCATCAAAAATCAACTCTGCAGTGTTAGAACCCCGCATTCCCAACTTGTCAAAATGAGGTGAAGTTGAAAATCCGTTCATCTCTTTTTCAATCAGGAAAGCAGTAATCCCTTTGGGTCCAGCCGCCATATTGGTCTTTGCATATACAACAAGTGTATCGGCATCTGGTCCGTTGGTGATCCAGTATTTGTTACCATTTAATATGAAGCGATCGTTTCGCTTTTCCGCTTTTAATTGCATGGAGACTACATCAGACCCGGCACTTGGTTCCGACATTGCCAGCGCGCCAACATGCTCACCGGAAATCAGCCTGGGCAGGTAGTGGCTTTTTTGTTCTGGTGTTCCATTTAGTGAAATCTGGTTCACACAAAGATTGGAATGGGCACCGTAGGATAATGATATGGAAGCAGATGCGCGGGCGATTTCTTCAACTGCAATTGTATGCGCCAGGTACCCCATTTCCGCGCCGCCATATTCTTCTGCAACTGTGACACCCAGCAAACCCACGTCACCCAGCTTTTTCCAAAGATGGGTTGGGAATTCATTTTTCTGATCTGTTTCAGCAGCCAATGGCTTAATTCGCTCCTGCGCGAAACGATGTGTCATCTCTCTCAGCGCTTCAATTTCCTCACTCAAGCCAAAATTCATACTTGCATTAAACATCAGATAATTTCCTCCAGTCTGGGCGCTGTATTTTCTGGCACCAAGCCAACAACCGATAGAACCAGTTTCACATATATTTTTTCAATTTCTTCAACACTCAAACGCCCGCCATATCGAAACCAGGTATTTACACCTGTCATCATGGAAATAATTGCCATGGTGGTGACAGGTACATCATCAATTTCAAATACGCCCTGAGTTTGCCCTTCCCGCAAAATTCCTCGCAAGAAACGTTCATATTTCTGGCGCAGTTTCATAATTTCCGCGTATGGCTCAGGTTCCAGATTCCGCAATTCCATATAGGAAACAAAAACGCCTTCCGGCTTATCAATATGGTAGCGAATATGAAATCGCGCAAAAGCTTCAAGAGCCGAAATTGGAGCAGCTTGCAGGGGTTGAGTATCAAGAGCAGTTAATAGGTCCTGCATGTGACTTCTCATGAGACCATGCAAAATTGATTGTTTTGTCGGGAAGTAATTATATAGAGCGCCGGCTTGGATACCGCATTTACCTGCAATTTGGCGCATCGAAACTGCCGCATACCCTTGATGCGCAAATAAAGTCAGCGCCTCTTTTAAAACGCGTTTTTCTGTTTCTTTGCCAATTGAGCCATTTGTTCTTGCCATGACCAACTAAACCATGAAAATTTTGGTTTGGCAACATTAAATGAACGACTGTTTAATTAATCCAGTTTACCGCATATACATGAGGGTCCGCTGTTGCCAAAATTCTGCTTTCAACACCAGGCCAAGTTTGCAACCTGAGTTTTGGATCCCCATCTCCCTCAAATTCCAAGGAAAGCCAGACAAGTGGGTTTTCGTCCGTAACATGGGCACCAGTATCTTCGACGGTCTTTTTAATTCTATCTTTAGGGCCTGGTGCGAAATTAACGCTTCGATTTTTATGACTTGTAGTCTGGGCAAAATCCTGGATGCGGTTGATCATGAGCTTGCGGATGAGTTGCGGCGGCGGCAGAATTTGCCGATATCACCAATTTTCAATGCGGCCATATATCGCTGCGGCCCGCCTGTTTTTTGAGCTTCTTGATGCGATGACGCCGATAAGCGTCGATCTGCCTGAACAGCGGCACTTTCCGGTCGAACGTCAGGTGGGTGATAGAGACCAGATGCGCCGTTTTGGTACCGGGCCCGCCGATGTCCAGGGCACACATGATTCCGCCTTCTTCGCCCATGTAGAAGACGCTCGCCACATTGCATCTCGCCGGAATGGACGCACCGGGACACCGCTCGGACAGTGTCCGGACCAGCGATGCGGGCAGCCTGGTTTCGAAAGGAAGGAACATTTCCAACGCCTCGATCAGGCGGACGGTCTTGTCGTCGATCATCCTGCAACCTCCAGACCGGCCACGGGTGCGCATCCGTCGGCATTGCCGGGTATTGGTGCGATCGTGTAATTCCACTCGCCATGGAAATCGTCGCGGACGATATTGATGGCATCCATTTCCGCGTCAGAAACCTTGATGCCACAGGGATATTCATTCTCGTCGATGCGGCACTGCACCTCAAGCCCGCTCGTCGTGGTCGTCGATCCGATCAACTGGCAGATGGCTTGGCGGCTGATCAGCGGCTTGCCGCGCCAGTTCTGTGTGATGAAGGCAAAAAGCCGATGTTCTATACGGTTCCACTTGCTGGTGCCGGGCGGATAATGGGCGAGCGTAATAGAAAGTCCGGTCTCGTTGGCCAATGCCTGCAACTCGCGTTTCCACAAGCGAACACGAAAGCCGTTGCTGCCCCCACAATCGGCGGTGACAAACAGGCCGGGCACGTCCGGATATAGCTCTTTGCCCAGGATGAACCACCAGCGTCGAATGCTTTCTGTCGCGAAGGCCGCGGTATCCTTGTCAGT
>JAAHTH010002422.1_pt1 | contig 14353 bp, 20 predicted proteins | sample 6116091 | NCBI WGS metagenome assembly JAAHTH01 (sample SAMN13939990, study PRJNA603662) | sponge metagenome | isolation source: marine sponge | host: Mycale hentscheli | place: New Zealand | collected 2006
AAAAAATAAAACACAAAAAGTAACATTCATCCCCAGGGAAGCCCGAACCGACCCTGGGGATGATACGCCAGCTAGGAGGTATTTAATATCCTCTCAAAGCGTTGGTCTTGGGGAGTCATGGGCTAGGCAAACTGAAGCTGAAATTATTAATGATGCTGCTTTAGTAGGCTCGATAAATCAAGTAATTAAAATTAAGAAAGAATGGGTGGCAATTTTAGATGATAGAACCCGTAGTAATCATGTTGATGCTGATGGGCAAATTGTAGGGGTAAATGAGAATTTTAGTGTAGGAGGTGAATCTTTGAAATTTCCTAGAGATCCTAATGGTTCAGCTTCTAACGTTATTAATTGCCGTTGCGTTGCTAACTATAACGTTGATGATTTTTGAATAAAATTTATGAATAGAAAGAGGATATTATATTGTTTAGTATTCAATTCATTAGTGATTATAGATCTGTATATAGTCTATTATATTATTTCCTTGATAATTATTTATTCTTCAATGTCAATATATTTTATTATTTCTCTATAAGGTGATTTCCCATTTCGTATTGCTTCTTGGCTTTGGTTTTGTAGTTGTGCCTCATATTCAGATTTTACTTTTCTCCTATGCTTTCCTCCTAGCGATATTTCTAATATTCTTTTGCAAAACATTCTAATTTCTTGCATTTCTATTTCTGAATCATGGTTTATGTCGGTTAATTCAGAAACTTTTTTATATATTGCAAAAAGTATTCCAGAAATTGTTAATAATAAAATTAAATATATAATATTAAATATCATTTGATGCCTGCTTGTTTATTAAATTCGTCATGATCATTTATTATATCATCCATTGTGATACGTTTGTCTAGGCTTCTAACCAGATTTATTATTTCAAATTCTTTTTTTAGAGCAGCCCATGCCCTTTTTGGTACTCCTGTATTCCTCCAACAATACATTGATCTTTTTGTCCATCCATTGGCTATCCCAAAGCATTTTATACTTCCTCCATAGATTTTATGTTTATAAATTAGATATTCGAAAAACTTGTAGTTATCTTTAGGAACGAATGGAAGCATCGGTTACAATTTATAGTTTATAAAACAACTAATATAATAAATAATAATATTTCATAATGCAAGTATATTCACAATTTTAGTACTTTTAAAGCAATTATTATGAATAGTAAAAATAACTGCTAGTTGATAATATGTAATCAAATAAGATATTTTATTACTGATATGACGTCAATTAGTGCAAGCAAAGAAGATAATAAGGACAATTTTGAGATTAAGACATTAAAAGTTCCTTTTCAAGTTAAAAATATGGATAATGAAGATCCAGATTTTTTCTTTTTTGAGGGTTATGCATCTACTTTTGGTAATGTAGATCTTGGTGGTGATGTTATAGAAAGAGGCGCTTTTACTAAGACCTTACAAGAGAGAAAGTTTAAGATCTTATGGCAACATTATATGTCAGAACCAATAGGTATGCCTATTGAAGCTTTTGAAGATGAAAAAGGATTGTTTATAAAAGCAAAGTTGCCTAAAGCAGATGATTTTGTTAGGGGTCGTGTTATTCCGCAAATGAAAATAGGGTCTATTGACTCTATGAGTATTGGTTTTCTCTCTAACGATGTATCTTATAAAGAAGAGATAAGGATGATTAAATCATTAGATTTGTTTGAAGTTTCTTTAGTTACAACTCCTATGAACCCTAAAGCAGAGGTTATAAACCTTAAGTCAGAGCAATTGCTAAATGATAAAGAGATAAAAAAAGTGCAAGATATTGATTGCATGAAAGATATAGAGAATATTCTTAAAATTAGATGTTCTTTTTCTCAAGCTGAGAGAAAGATGTTTATATCTAAAATTAAGGATTTTTCAAAACAACGTGATGTTGTTGATTCTATTAAGCCGACTCGTGAAGAGATCCTAGCGTCCGAGCTAATAATCTCATTAACTAAATTTACTAAAGAATTAAAAGGTTTATAATGACTAATATTTCAATGAATGAAGTTAATTCTGCTTTAACAGATTTTAGAGCAGAATTTGACAAAAAAAGTCAAGATCTTGGAAAAATCAAAAAGATTGAAAAGATACTTGATGCACAAGAGGAAGCTTCTCAAAAAGCTACTTCCGAGCTTTTACAAGCTAAAAAAAATGCAACTGAGTTAGAAGAAAAATTTAACAATTTAGAGGCAGAATTAAAAAGATCTCCTTTGGGTAGTGATGAAGCTACTAACAAAAAGGCAGAATTGAAATCTTTTGAAAACTTTGTTTGTAAGGGAAAAGATTTTATAACTGATGTTGATAAAAAATATCTTAGAACAGATGTTAATGATCAAGGAGGTTATTTAGTTCCTATTGCTCAAGAATCAGAGATGATTAAGAAAATTACGGAAATCTCTCCTATTAGAAGTATAGCTAAAGTTAGAACTATGCCTACAAAGTTAATGAGAATGCCTGTTAGATCGGCTCTTATTTCTTCTAGTTGGGTTGGTGAAGGTCAAAGTAACAATAGTTCTCAATCATCTTATGGAAGAGAAGAGTTAGTTGCTAAAAAGCTTTCTGTAACAGCTATAATTACTGCTGAAGAATTACAAGATGCATCTCCTAATATGGTTTCTGAAATTAACGCTGATGTTGCAGAAGAATTTGCAAGAGCAGAGGGTGCAGAATTTGTTAATGGTAATGGTACTAATACTCCAGAAGGATTTATGATTAATTCTAGTGTTGCTGAAATTAATAGTGGTGATGCTTCTACTCTTTCTTTTGATAACTTTGCTTCTTTAGAAGGTGAGTTAAAAACTGGTTATGATGCGGTTTATGGTTTTAATAGAAAAACTTTAGCTATTGTTCGTAACTTAAAAGATGGATCTGGTGCTTATATTTGGCGTGCTGGTAATTTAGGGGCTGGTGTTCCTAATACTATTAATGGAACTTCATATATTGAGGTACCTGATATGCCAGATGTTGGAGCGGGGCTTTATCCAGTTATTTATGGTGACTTTGCAAAAGGTTATTTAATTGGAGACCGTTTAGGGTTTACAGTAATCAGAGATGATGTGACTTTAGCTTCTGAAGATAAAGTTAAATTTACTTTTAAGAAAAGATTAGATGGACAAGTAATATTGCCTGAAGCTTTTGTAAAATTAAAAATTTCTGTATAATTATTAATTAAAAAAAAGGTAAAAAAAATGGCGAGTATAGACCTAAAAAATGATATTAAACAATTATCTGCGTTTGATATACAAGCAATTACTACAGATACTACAACAGTTGGAAACGAAATTGATACTCTTGGTTTCGAGAGTGTAACTTTTATTTTGCAAGCTGGTACGTTAACTGATGGTGATTACACAATCTTAGTGCAAGATTCTGATGTTTCAGGAAGTGGTTTTGTAGATGTTACTGATGATTTCTTGATTGGAACTGAGGCAGCAACACAAGTAAGTGCATCTAATGCAATTACTAGAATTGGATATGTTGGTAAAAAGCGTTATGTAAAAATTAGCGTTGTTTCTGCTAATACTACTTCAGGTGGAACTGTAGGTGCTATTGCAGCTCTAGGATCTCCTAGGCATGCAGTAGTTGCTTAAATTTAAGATGGGGAGGGTCTTTTGCTCCTCTCTATTTAATGATTATTAAAGGCTTTAATTATGGATCGGACAAAAGAAGAAATTATAAAAACGACTAAAATAAAAGTGATGGTAAATACCAGAGCTGCTAGTTGTCCGCTAGGTGTAAAAATAAAAGATTATTATGCAGGGCAAACTTATAATATTTTTGATGAATTAGCTAATGTCTTTATTAGTCAAGGTTGGGGAGTTCAGGAGAAATCAATTGATGACATAGAAAATAAAGCAATAAAAAAATCTCCAGAAAACAAGATGTTTTCTCTTACCAAAAGAAAACAAAAAAGACGTCCAAAAAAACAAAATAAAGGTGAAAACTAATGACAGCTGTTACTACTCAATTTACTCCTAGATTATGTACAGATAAAGTTGCTACTATATTAAGTGGTCAAACTGATTCTGATATAGTGGATTTAAAAGGCACTACTTTAATAGGTTTTGAAGTTCCTGCTTCATTTACTGGTGGTAGTATTACTTTTAAAGTTGGAAAAGATGCAAGTTCATTAAAAACATTTCGTAATACTGCTGGTACAGTTGCAACAGTTACAATTACTCCTGATAGCTCATATGGATTAGTTGCAACAGATTTTGCAGCATGGCGTTTTATTCAATTAATAGCTGGATCTGCTCAAGCAGGAGATGTTGCTTTAAATTTACAAACAAGACCTTTAGGTTAATAATATGGTAGCAATGAGCTCTCTTCTAAACCCTATATTAGCAACTGAAAGAGGCCCTAATCTTTATCGTATAGGTAAGAAGGAAGATTTTATGGTCGACCCTGTAGATGGAGTAATTACATTGCGTGATAATGCTATATATTTTATTACTTCAACTGTTGATTTGATGGGCGATAGAATAGTTTGTGGTGAAAACACAACTATTATGGGAGGTTCTCCATATAGCTCAATATTAAAAAGCACTGGTTTAACAGAGGATTCTTTATTGACTTCTGTATATTCATTAATAATAAAAGATATCCAATTACAAGGAAGCAACACTATAGATATCGCCCCTAATTTGTTTCATAGCATTATTAATTGTATAGGCGTTTATAATACTTCAGAATTTGCACAATATTATATGCATGATAATACTCAAGTTACGGCAATAAATAATATTGGAGAGTTTGAAAAGGTTGCAGGAAATACTACACAAGGTATCTTTATTCAAGGGTTCGATGCTAGTGTAAATAATAGAGCTAGTTATATTGGTGCATTACGTAATTTCTACAAAATAAATATTTCAGCAAGATTAGATGCTCCAGCAGGAAAAACAATTTCTATGCGTCCAGGAAAGAATGGAAGCTCTATTAGTTCTGGAGAAGTAACTATAGTATCTGGAGCTAATCCAGTAAATATCTTTTCGCAAACATTAATAGATCTAAGTAATTCTGGTTATATAGAGGTGTTTATTACAAATAAAACTGATGCAACTGATATAACAGTAATCGATTTAAATGTAATTATTGAAAAGTTAAATTAATAAAAAGGATAGTATGAGCTTACTTACCACATTGTTAGCACCGTTTGGAGGAGTAAGTAGCGTAAGCCCTAAGGAAATAGATGGCGATTACACTATTCAGCCTGAAGATGCTAGAATAGCAGTAGATGGAAGTAACAATAATGTTATTTTAACTTTACCACCTATTACAGATCCTTTTAAAAATAAGGCGGAAATACAAATAGAAAGAATAGATAGACCTATTGGAGATAATCAAAAAGTTTTATCTGTAACATCATTAACTCAAGCTGGAGGAGTTGCAACAGTTACTACATCAACTGCTCATAATTTGGATGATACTATTAACACTAATGTTGGTATTCATGGGAGTACTAATGGGTTTGATAGAATTAATACTAATGAGATAACTGTTACTAGCACTAATACATTCACATATAGTATTAGTGACACATTGCCAGCTGTAGCATCTAGAGAAAATGGTGGGACAATTATTGGAGCTGGTTTTGAATTAGATGTGAATGTTTATGAAGATCCAGATAATTTAGGTACAATACTTTCTATTCCTTCTGGAAGATCGGTAAATAGATTTATGTATTTTGCTTTTGCGTTTCAAGGATATTTATTAGGTAGATTTACTTATCTTACAAGTGAGTTAGCTAGAGATGCGGAGGAAGATCGTTTAGAAGTTCCTGTTGCTGAAAATTTGCCTCCAGCAATACAAATTTCAGTTCAACAGGGAGAAACTGATTTAACTAGTGTTAATACATTAATAAAAAAATTACCAAGGTTAAGATAATGAGAGTTAGAGTTACAGAGAAAATGAAAAAGAAAATGGCTGAGATTAAGTCAGCAATGCGTATTGTTGCTATGTCGCCAGATTTTTTATTGCCAATAAAAATAGGTGATGAAGAATTTAACGGAAAACAAAGAGCAGTATTTAAAAAATATGAGGGATGCTGCGGAGATATTATTAATATTGACTCTGATCATGTTAATAATAACAATATTCAGGAATTTATTAGACAAGAATATTTAGAGGTAGTGGAGTAATGGCAGGTGATAAATCGGTAGTCGATGTTCAAGAGTGGGTAGATGTATATAATAAATATGCATTATCTGCTGAGCAAATTATTGATGTAGTTTCCGCTGGAGGGATTCTTAAGAATAGGGCTGATTTACCTATTGTTTTAGCTCATGAGGATCAAATAGTGAGAGATACAGGTTTATTAGGAGAAGTAAGGCAATTTGCGCTTAGTCTAACAGGCGCATTGTCTAAATCTTCTTTGCAAGATAAGTGCTGGGCTGTATGTGATGGTACGACTCCACTTTCTCAAGGTATAATTGATTCAATAATTACAGTAACGCCAGATTTGCAACATAAGTTTATAAGAATGAGCAATGATGAAACTAGTGGAGGAATTGGCGGAGCAGAGTCACATAACCATGGTGGAGCAACGGGAATGCCTAGTGCTTTAATAGCAAAATCGAATGCTTCAGCACGCCCTATTGCAGATGAAGAGCATACTCATTCTATAAGTTCAGATAGTAATTTGCCTCCTTATTATGAGTTAGTATATTTTATAAAGGTGAAATAATGAGTCTTTTAAGCACGTTATTAACAACATTTGGAGAGGTTAAGAATAATCTGGAAGCTACAGTACCACCTACTGTAAATGATGATAATACACAAGGTTATAGCGTTAGTTCTCTATGGTTCGATATAAGTGCTAATGAGTATTATAGATGTTTAGATGCTTCAACTGGTGTAGCTATTTGGGCGCAAGCTAGTATAGGTATAGATGACTTAGGGGCTTTAGCTATATTAGATACTGTTAGCTCTTTAGAAATAGACCCTAGTGCAGTTACTTACTCTAAAATTCAAGATATATCTGCAACTGATAGAATTTTAGGAAGAGAAACTTCTGGGCCGGGATCAGTAGAAGAAATTGTATGTACTAGTACAGCTAGAAGCATTTTAGATGATAATGATGTTAATGAAGTACGCAATACTATAGAATTAGGAAGTGGGGATACTCCTACATTTGCAGGGATATTTGCTAGCTCGGTTACTGGAGGCACAGGGTCAGGAGATAATTTAACATTTAATACTACTACTGATACTACAAAAGGTAATTTTCTATTTAATAATGGAGATCTACACTTAAAAAAAGATAAGGCTCTATTTAGAACTGATGATGCCGTTGCTTTGAGAGAATGGGCTGTTGGAAATGATCGATACGTTCGTTTAAGTCATATTAATTTTGATGAAGATTCTTTAGGAGGAGGACAAGGTAATAATTTTTCAGCTTTGATTTCTCCTACTGGTTCTTTAATTCTGAATTCAGTTTTAGGAACTAGCTTAATATTGGCGCGAGATGCGGTATCAAGAATCACTATTGATGATGATACTACGATTAATAGTGATTTAAAAGTTACTGGTAGCATTGTTTCGGATGAAGATAATTCAAAGGTTAAAGTAGGTGTCGCGGTAATAAGAGAAAATGATTTGTTAGGTATTAAGTATTTGCGTATTAATCATAGTGATTTTGATTCTGACTCCTTAACTTCTGGGACTTATGGTATTTTACATTATCCTACTGGTCAACTTGATGTTAATGCAAAATCTGGCCAATCATTAAAACTGACTGTTGGCGGTGTCAACACACCCAAAATTATAATCAATAATTCATTAAATGAGTTGAGGCAGGAGACTAGAATTAACGGAACTACAACCGTAAGGCAAGCAAACTCTGCAGCTGGCAATGATACGCAGCTTATTTTAGAAAAACATGCAGGCGGAGGTTCTTACAATTCAGCAACATTTTCTTTTGATGAGAATCAATTAGTTTCTTTAGATAAGAATCTAAATGTAAATGGTGTGGATATTGCTGCCGATAGTGCAAAATTAGCAGGTATAGAGGATAATGCTAATAATTATGTATTACCCTCTGATGTTGTGCAAGATCCATTATATGTACATAAAGATAATAATTTTACGAATACACTCAAGAATAAATTAGATGGCTTAATAATTGGCACAACTGTCCAAGCCTATGATGTTAATTTAACTCAAATAGCGGGATTAAATCCTACAGATAGCAAATTTATCGTTGGAAGCGGTTCTGCTTGGGTTTTAGAAAGTGGGTCTACGGCAAGGGCAAGTTTAGGTTTAGGTTCTTTAGCAACTTTAAGTTCTATAAATAATTTTAATTGGTCAGGTACTGATTTAAGCTTAACTAATGGTGGAACTGGGGCAAGTAATGCTATAGGTGCTAGAAATAATTTAGAGTTAGGTACAACTAATGCTCCAGAGTTTGCTAAATTGGGAATTGGTGCAGCTTCACTTACAAACCCTTTATATGTGTTTAATGATTTAGATGATGTTAATTTGTCATCAATATATGTAAAAGGAAATACAGATGAATCTTTTGCAGATATACTCTTTGAAAATGATGCTAATAATGGGTTAGGTATTGGTATAAATCCAACTGGAGTATCTAATCCTAATGAAGCTTTTATTTTTAACTTTAGTAATAATGCTATTAGGTTTGGTACTAACGGAGTAGAGAGATTAAGAATTGAGAATGACGGTCATTTTCTTTCAACTAGTGTAACAGGGACGCATGAAGCAGTATTTAGAGCTGGGGGGAATGAAAATTGTATCATACAAATGTTAGAAGGGGCATTTGGAGGTGGACTTCTTAAATATGATGGTTCTAGCAATGATTTTTATATTGGGACATTAAATGGTACTACAGAGTTTACAACATTAAGAATACCAAGAGGAGTAAATAGGCTGGGAATTAATGTTGATCCTTTAGTTGATTTTCATGTTGGTGGAGATACTCAAATTGACGGTGTATTAACAGTGCAAGATGATTCTGATATTTCTTCGATTATTGGGAAGGCTAGAATTGGTTATTTTGGTGCTGGTGATTGGGGTGGTATAGGTCATCGAGATAACAGTGCTGTAGGTGATTATTCTGTATTACAAAATAGTTCAGGTAGAACTCTAATAAATTCTTCTTCTGGTCAATTAATGGAATTTAGACAAAATAATTTAACCCAAATGTATTTGGCTTCTAATGGTAACTTTTTTGTTAATAATTCTGCTTTTAAACCTGGAGGAGGTAGTTGGGGTAATTCTTCAGATAGAAGATTAAAGAAAAATATAACACCTATAAGTGATGCCCTAGACTCTTTATCAAAATTACAAGGAACTTATTATAATCGCAAGAGCACAGATAAAAAGGAAGGAGGATTTATTGCTCAAGACGTACAGAAGTATTTTCCAGATTGGGTGGAGGAAGATAATAAGGGATTTTTATCTTTGTCATTACCATTTGAATTTGATGCTTTAGTTGTAAACGCAATAAAAGAGTTAAAGAAAGAAATTATAAACTTAAAACGTAAAATAAATGGATAAATCAAAAATTGTTTCAAGACATACTAAATTAGCTAAAAAAATTATATTTGATAACAATATATATTCTTGGGAATTAGCTGATTCATACCCGCCAGGTTTAGAAGGTTCTCTTTACTATCCTGCTCAACTTATCACTATGTCTAATGGTAATTTAAGATTATCTGTTTTTAGAGGACAAATTATTAATCCAGATCATGAAGATAAAGTAGTTACTATACGAATAGAAGAATATTTTAAAGGCGTTGAAGATGAATATTTTAAACCCGATTTACCAACAGGAATTTATACTAACCAAGAAATAATTATATCTAATAATCAATTTTGTACAATTAACGATCCATCACTAACTAGTATAGAAGATCGAAGTATTACACACGATAGTGAAGGAAATTTAAATCAAGGCTTTATAGGGTTACTTACTGCTTATAGAATAGCTTTTGGCAACTCTGTAATCCTTGATCCTATTAGTGCCGCTATGGGAGATAGATGTGATAAATTCATTAACTCTGCATAAAGTAATTAATATGAAGTTATTTCAATTTGAAAGAAAGTTGCTTAGTAACAAAGAATACCCAATGATAGCTTCAGTTAGGAGTTATAAACCTATTGCTCTTATTATTAATCTTGCAGCAATAATAAGAGGTTTAGAACCCTGGAGTCATACTTTTTATATTTATGTGCATAATAACAAGGTCTATTACCATGAAATAACTTTTTTTCATGGTGTGCGTAATGGCCTCTTATCTAAGAAATATTTAAAGAAGCGATATAAAGGTAGATTGCAGGTGCATATTATACCTTATAAAAAAGTAAGGCAGGAAAATTTTGAAAGTTATAAAAGATATTCTACAACTATGGCTATTTTAAGTTGGCTTATGGGAGTTTTTAAGGTTTTCCGGAAAAAGCGTCAAAAAGATTCTAGTTTATCAAGCTATTGTTCAGATAAAGGTTTAGATGTAGCTGAAAGTACTATTGACAATCAGATAGTAGAAGATAATTTTCGATATACTCCCTCTTATTTAAAATATACCCTTGATTCAAAAGGTTATACTTGCCTTAAACTATAGATTAATAAATGTTATATAACTAGTGATTGATTTTTCATTAGATAATTATATTATTATAATACAACCTATTATTTTTAATGATGAATAAAATTAACCTTAATTGCCCTTTAGCTGATTTAGATAATCAGCCTTTAAAAGATTCAGATGGTAAGCAAATTCTATTAGCTAAGCCATTAGCTAATATTTTAAAAGAAGATTGCGGAAATATTGATATAATGAAAGCTTATGATTGGGCACTATCTTTATGGAAAGATGGAATAATAGAAGTCGATAATACAGATAAAAAAAGTTTGATTAATTTTATTAAAGAAAAACAAGGTATGACCGTAATATTTAAAGCCCAATTGATAAAGAAGTTAGAAGGATAATATAATGTATTTATCAGCTCACAATTATTTTTCATATGAAGTACAGCCTATAGGGTATACATTGCTTATAGATGCTGCTATAGAACCTTTAGAGTTATCCTATGTTAAGGATTTTTTGAGAATTACAGGCAATGATGATGATGCTCTGATTTCTAATTTAATTGTTGTATCGCGTCAATATGGTGAAAGATTTACAGGAAGGGATTTTATTAATAAAACTTGGAAAACTTATTTAGATAGATTCAATTATTGTAATAATAGTGTAGTTATAGCAAAATCTAAATTACAGTCTATTACATCTATTCAATATTTTAAGGATGATATATTAACTACTATTGATCCTAGTGTATATTACAACACAGATGATGCGGAATATTCAATCGTGCTACCAAAAAGAAATAAATCTTGGCCTGATGATGTTGATGCTAGGAAACAATCTATAGAGATAGTTTTTGTTAGTGGCTATGGTCCAACTGCTACTGATGTTCCACAGGGAATAAAGCAAGCTATGTTAGCTCATATTGCAAGTATGTATGAAAATAGAGGTGATTGTTCAGATTGTGATATTGCTTTTAAAAATTCTCAAGCTGCTTCACTATATAAACCTTATGTTATAAGTGAGGCTATGATAGGTATTATTGATGGCTTGCTCTAGAATAAAACCTAATAGCTCTAAAGTTTGTATAGCTAATTTTGATAAGAAAATTATTTTGCAATATCCTGCTTCGATCGCTAATAATAATCCGAATCAAAATGCAGATAGTTCATTTACTCAAGTAAAAGACGTTTGGGCTATGGTAAAAACTTTGACTGGTGCAGACCCTAAAAATGATACAAATATTAATAATTCAGTTACCACCGATTTTTATATTAGGTATGATTCAGCTATTGATTTAGAAAAAACATTATGGGTCCAATATAACTCACTTAAATATAAAATCTCCTCTAAAGAGAATATAGATTTAAAGAATGAGACCATAAGACTTAGATCAATTAAAAGAGGTGATATAAATCAAGCAGGTAATTTAAGATGATAGTTTTTACTCCTGGATCTACAAATAGAAAAACTTTTAAAGAGTTTTTAACTACTCCAAGAAAAATAAAAAAAGGAGCTAGAAAAGGTTTTTATCTTAATGGAAAGATGTTGGTTCAAGATGTTAGGGAAAAAATGACTAAAGGACCTAAAAGTGGTAATACATACCTTATATATAGAGGTTTAGGAGGGAGATTATTAAAGCGTCCTAGGTTGCATATAGCCTCAAGACCTAGTGAATATCCTGCTATTATTTCTGGTAATTTAAGAAAATCAGTTGATTTCAAGGTTCGAGGTCATTCTAGAATGGAATTTGGTGCGGGTGATGGATCAATGATTTATGCTAAAACTTTAGAAAAGCGTAATAAATATTTAAGAAGAACTATAGCATCAAGTAGAAATATATTTAAAACTACTATGAATAGAGAGATTAACAAATCATTAGGTATTTATAAAAATGCAAGCTAGCTCAATAGTAAACAGATTAAAAGAAGTGGTTGGAAAATCTACGGATGACTTCACAGATATATTAGGCGCTTCCAGTTTAACTAGTTCAGGAAACATTGCAACTTGTACTACAACAACAAATCATGATCTTGTAACAGGTGATTACATTACAATAAGAGGCGCTACAAACCCCATTACATTACCTTCTCTTACAAGGGCCGGTTCTATAGTTACAGCTATAGCATTAGAAGCTACTACTTTAGTTGATCCCTCAAGATATGATGTAAACCTTCGAAATAGTTTAACTGTAACTATTTCAGGTGCAACACCTAGTGATTATAATGGAACTTGGCAATTACTTACGGTTTCGGATGATAGATTAACTTTTACATTTAAAATTACAGAAACGCCCATTACTCCCGCAACAGTAGCAGGATTTTTTTTACAAAGTGATTTTGATGGATATAATGGATATAAACAAGTTACGGTATTAGATGCAACAAGTTTTACTTATACTATTCCCACTATATTAAATAGCCCTTCACAAGGGAATATAGAAGTAAGTGCAAGAACTAGGATAGCATGGGCAGCGACTAGAGAAAGAGTAGACCAATTTTATGAATCAGATGAGTCTAGACAATCTGAAAGATGGATGTTTGTTGTTATGGGTTCAAAAGCAGTTTATAGAGATGATACAATAGCCAGCGATATATCTACTAGTGTTAATAAGAATGAAGATTATTTCTTTGAAGCTGCTCAGGATTTTTCTATTTTTCTATATATACCTAGTCAAAATGAAATATTAGGGGGGTTTGCTTCAGATAAAGCAAGAGAATATGAATCTTTTATAGTTAAGAGTATTGCAAATTTTAGTTTTGATAGCGAATTAGTAGATATAATTTACCAACCCACAAATTATGTGGGTAATGAGGCTGATGATTATAATGTAGCTTATTATGTGCATAGATATGATTTCACGGCAAAAGGATATATTCAGAAAGATGATACTATAAAAATAGATCCAGGAGTTCCTTTAAAATTAGTAGATGGTGTATTTAAAGATAAGGATTTAGAGTTTAAGCCTAAATTTATGTAATAAATATACAGTTATTATGAATGGTAATTATTGCTATTCGAAGATATTATAATTTTTAAATTATAGATTAAAATGATTAATTTAAAAATTATAAAACCATTTAAATATCTTAATAAAAAGCTTGAAATTGATAGTATTATTAGTGTTGAAGCTGATAAAGAAGGAATTCCTTTAAATATCTTTTGGAGAAATAGATTAAGAGATTCAGAAATAGATAATTGCGTTGAGATAATCAAAATAAAACAAGGTAAAAAATAATGGCTAATTCTTTCCCTAGAGCAACAGTTAATCTTAATTCTGCACAAACAGCGCAAACACCAGATGAGCATAGAATTTTACTTATTGGTCAAATGGTTAGTGGTACTGCTACTAGTGGAGGATTAGAGCAAGATTTATTAAGTAAATCAAATTTTAATGACAAATTTGGGAGAACATCTCAAATTGCTAAAGCAGGAAGATCTTTAATAGATAATCTTTCTATTTCTAGAGTAAAACCTACTGTAGATGCTATTGGATTAGTTGATAATGGAGGTGGAACTTCTGCTACGGGATCAATAGCTTTTAGTGGTACTGCAACAGAGAATGGGACTTTAATTGTTTACATAGATAGCATTGCAAATGGTAAATACGAATTAGCAATTACAAGTGGCGATACTGCTACTACTATAGGTGCAGCATTAGAATCTGCTATTACTGCTAATTTAGATAGCCCGGTTACTGCTGCTAATGTTACGGGGACAGTTACTTTTACTGCGGTAAATGCAGGGACTCAAGGTAATACTATAGGTATTAAAATAACTGGTGCAGTTGCAGGAGTTAGCGCAGCATTAACTGCA
>JAAHTH010002425.1_pt1 | contig 14340 bp, 9 predicted proteins | sample 6116091 | NCBI WGS metagenome assembly JAAHTH01 (sample SAMN13939990, study PRJNA603662) | sponge metagenome | isolation source: marine sponge | host: Mycale hentscheli | place: New Zealand | collected 2006
GACAGCTGCCCTCCATCGCATCCGAGAACAGCTGCAACAGTAAAGACCAGCGCCGCACAGATTAATATCCTCATCCCAAACTCCTCTATCTGTAAATTTAATCCGAGGCCAAAACCAATTCTGATTGATGACATCCCAATTCAAGCTGAATAAATGTCTGCTCGACATGATATTTAAGCGAAAATTTAACGTGAGAGATCGCGCATAAAAATCAATGAAACAGGGAACAAAATCAACAATGGTAACCAAGCGGAGAGCGCGGGGGATGCAATGATCCCTGTGGCTCCCAAAGAGTGACAGGTCAATTCTAACAACAGGAATAAGACGATAACCCCCACCCCAGCTAAAACACCAGACACAATATTCTTTTCCAGCTTCCGAATAACCAGAGGCAGTCCTAACAAGAGCAGCGTAAAGTCCATCACCGGCTTAAGGAATCTTGAGTGGAGTTCGACTGCCAGCTCATCCGCTTTCCGTTTTTTGGGCGCTTTCAGATCAACAATCAGCTCAGGAGTTGATTTATATTTGGCATCAGCACTGACCAGCAACTTTTTAGCATTGAGTTCGGTGGCAATAAAACACTGATTATTGTGCAACCACTCAAAATCCTGCGGGGTGTAGACGATTGTCTCCCCCCCCTCGCTTTCCACCGAATTCAATTCGTGCATCCCCTTAGGAAAACTGACTTTGTGAAAACGAAATCCCGCAGGCTTACCTTCCTCCGCCACCTCAAAATAAGCACTCTCGGCTTTGACTTTTTCGAACCCCGCTTCTAACTCACTTGGGATTCTCACTTGCGGCTCCGAGATCCCATCTTTTGAAAGTAAAAGACAAGCCCCTGAAAAGGCCACTCCTGTTTTGTAATCAATCTTCTCGTCAAATGTTTTCGTAGGTGCCAACGAGGTCTTCCATTCTGTCCATTCCTGCCAATCCATCGTTAAGCGGTCACCAACTTTGGGAATCAGAACTTCACGGCTCACAATCGTCATCACGATAATTATTGATGCCGCAACAAAAACGACCTTAAATATCCTCATCTTACTGATTCCAGCAGCTTCGATTGCCGTGACCTCTCGATTCCGTTGCAACAGACTAATTGAGAATATGGCTGCAACTAAAATAAATACCCCCGCAAGTTCATTGAAACGGGCGGCACACTGTGGGTAATATCGATCAAAGATCGCCGCAGACAATCCATCTGACGCGGCAATCGCCGATATCTCGTCAGCATTCCCAGTACCGTCGATGACGAGAAAAAGTCCGAAGAAGCTGGCGAAGCAAATTAAAAATGTCTTCAGAAAGACAGATAGTAAATAGCGATCGACGATTGTCATTATTTTGCTTTTTTACCCATCAATTCTAGCATTCTTATGATTGAGAAATTACTCCAAGATTGTAGATTGCCCAACGTTTTCAATCGACTGCAACTTTCTTTCAATTTGCAATTTAGCCTATCTGCGCCTGCTAGCGAAAACACCAGAGAGGCGATTCCATCCCCTCGGTCCTCCCACCAGGTCCTAGTGGGTTATCTTGGGCAATTCGAGGACTAACGAGGCAACTAACTCGAAATATTGGGGGCTTCTGATTGACATCTCCTCATTCGCGTCTAACAATCCAAACTCAGGACAGGGAGCGGCAGTTTCGCAAGCGCACCACTCACCCAAACACGGACGATGGCATGTTAGAAATCGCATCTAAAATGCGGACTCTCTGTTTCCCCCCTCGATGCGCAAATTGCCAAGTCGAAATCTGCCAAGCTGGAACCAACCAACCTGAGATTCAACAACATCAACTTCGAGAGAATTTGGCTGAACCGCTCCACCGACATGACCGATTAGCATCTTTGCTGGACAGTCATTGGTGTTGCCATTGTTTCTCAAAATTGGTTCGTCATCAATGTATCACCTGCTGGACCTGTGGAGCCCAACTGAGCCAACAATCGCCTTTGGGTAAGAGATGTGCCCATTGCTTTAAGAATAATTTCCGGTTCACGCGTGCAATTTCACTTGGAAACTATCAGGACCAACTTCAAAAGTTGGTCATTCGCATGAAAAACCAGCACGACGAACCACTGACAATTCAGTTAGGAAACTTACTGGCAAATCAATTAGTTGATTCTGATTTCTTTGATAACATCGACCTGATCACCGCAGTCCCCACGCATTGGTGGCGAAGATTCAAACGAGGGTTCCAGGCCGCTGAAATGCTTGCCGAGACCATCGCTCGCGCTGTCAATCGACCCTTTGATCCGGCAATCCTAAAATGCCAACGCAGCACAAAAAAGCAAGGATTACTCGCAAGCACCTCGCGTCAAAAAAACGTCCAGAATGCTTTTGGAGTGAATCGTCCGGTTTTAATTCAAGGCAAAAACGTACTCTTAATTGACGATGTCATGACAACGGGTGCAACGGCCAATGAAATTTCCCGAATTTTACTTCGCTCTGGAGTCGAGAAAGTTTACGTAGGTGTCATCGCGAGAGGCGCCCGCGTCAGTTAAACTAAACCGGCGGTTCGTCCACCGTCTCGAAGTTCACTGCTTGTTTCTGAACCGACTGCCTCATCTCTGTATGCTTACACCCGTTTGCTGATTGCCGATTTTAATGAACTCAGAAGACAAATCGACTCGGAAAAATTCCGCTGTCAAACCAAATCATAGAAAGAAAACCTCCACCAAGACGGGATGGTTTCGCAAGTCATTTAATCCATTCCGAATTGCAACGCTGAGAGGACTTGGAATCCTACTCCCGCCGTTGCTTACAATCATGCTGTTTGCTTGGGCGTGGAACACCATCGAACGCGCTATTTTACTCCCCGTGGAATCACTTTCAGAAACGGCACTTGCATACGCAATCGAAGACATCCGCACCGAGTCAATGATCGAACTCGAAACAACCGGATTAGAAAACGTGCAGGAACGCTTTAAGTCCGATCCCAAAGGTAAGCTCTATACGTCCCTCGATGGCACCTTATTAATTGAATTTAATAATCAGTGGCTACCTTTGGACGTCTTTGAATTAGTCAGTGCGAATCCCGGCACGGCCAATCTCTCTACAGCACATGATTACTACAAGCGCTACGTGCAACTTAGATACCTGAAACGACACCTCGTTATCCCTGCCTTTTTGGCGATCTTTCTTGGCGTTATGTATATTGTCGGGAAACTACTCGCCGCGGGAATTGGCCGCTTTTTTTGGCATCAATTTGAATCTCTCATTAATCGCTTGCCAATCATTCGGAATGTATACTCGTCCGTCAAACAAGTTACTGACTTTGCCTTCAGCGAAACCGATGTTCAATTTACGCGAGTCGTCGCAGTCGAATATCCCCGTCGCGGAATCTGGTCCATCGGATTCGTAACCGGAGAGAGCATGTTAGATATTCGCAATGCTGCCGGTGAACCGGTACTGTCAGTTTTAATGCCAACCAGCCCTATGCCCGCAACGGGATTTACTATTTCGGTTCCCAAAAGCGAAACCGTCGATCTCGACATTACAATTGATCAGGCGATTCAATACTGCGTTAGCTGCGGTGTGGTTGTACCGGATCATCAAACCGCAAAAACGGCGATTGAAGGGGAATTTCAGAAAAAAAATAAAAGCCAAGCAAGCCAAGAACAACTGAAAAATAATGCCCCAGCTAACGACTAAGCCTGGCGACGGTGGACATTCGATAAAGTTTCAGCACAACCTTACCAATCATGACTCAAACTAACATTAAAAAGAAATCAGATATTCGTCTGGGAACACGTGGCAGCCAATTAGCTTTGTGGCAAAGCAACTGGGTCAAAAGCGAGCTTGAAAAAACTGGAGCTAGTGTTGAGCTAATCAAAATAAAGACCGAAGGTGACATTCAAACAGGATCGCTTGCTCAAATTGGTGGACAAGGGCTCTTCACCAAACGCCTCCAGGTAGCTCTCTTGAACGAAGAAATCGATCTTGCAGTCCACAGTCTTAAGGACTTACCGACGGAAGACCACCCACAACTGACGATTGCGGCGGTGCCACCACGTGAAACTGTCGCCGATGCGCTCGTCAGTAACCGTTTCACAAGTTTGCAAGATCTTCCTCTGCGGGCAATCATCGGCACTGGAAGTGTCCGACGAGCTGCTCAAATACTTCATATAAGACCTGATCTTGAAATTCGAGACATTCGAGGAAATGTCGACACCCGTTTGAAGAAACTTGATGACGGAGAATACGACGCTATTATCTTGGCCTCTGCGGGGCTTCTTCGACTTGGGTTCGAAAACAGAATTTCATATACCTTTCCTACCAGTGAATTGGTGCCTGCGGTGGGGCAGGGTGCACTTGGCTTGGAAACACGCAAGGCCGACTCAGAGACGATTTCTAAACTGAACAGTCTCAATGATCCGGAGAGCTTCCACCGCGCAATGGCAGAACGAACGATGCTCCGAACGCTGTACGCGGGCTGCCTCTCACCCGTGGGTGCCTTGACACATGTACGGAATGACCAGTTGCACCTCAAAGGCGCAGTGCTTAGCCACGATGGAAAACACAAAATTGAGTGCGAAGAAACAAGTGGGCTAGTTCAATCAGACTCTCTTGGCCAACAAGTTGCTGAAAAATTGATTAGCGCAGGTGCCGCCCAGTTCCTTCAAGACCGCCATTGAATCGTGGTAATACGATTTCATGACCTCAGTCTCCCGACACTGCATCTACCAGATGCTGTTCAATTCCAACTTCCAACCAACGCGGACAACATCCCCCTCGCGTCCACAGCTTGGACGGCTTTTCTTTATCGCTATGAATAGCGTGAATCAACGCTATGATTTTTAGCATCGGAAAATTAATAACCAGGTCAAATATAAACCGGCCCGGTTTCAAACCATTGGATACGCGAGTGAGCCATGCCCAATCATACGCAAACCGATTATGAACTGTTTGCTCAAAAGAACGGGCTCGAACTCAGCGACGTGACTCCACTTTCGCTCGAAGATCGACTCACGCGTTTGGAAACCGAACTTTCACGTACAGACGTCCCGTATCCGATCGCTCCGCACAAACGGGCTCCCTACATCGCGGCAGCCAAGGCTGGGCTGCCCTTTCGGACTGGCAACCTTGGCACCGAGTCCGTCGCGCTCGGTGATTATGAAAGCCAACAGCACTACGAAAAGTACACTTTCGAAGAGCACCTTAGCTGGGCATGCCTTGTCGCGCAACAGAAAAAAACCAAGGAAAAATTCGCCTGCCAAGAATACCAGAACGGTGAGAAATTATTTGAAATTTCCGGGGGGGTCATCCCGGACTTTTACTTGCTTAATGCACGAATCTATCAACAAACCGCCTGGCAACTTGCGACCGTCAATGAAATCATTCCCGCCGAACTCTTCTTCACTTGTCATAGCAAACGCTTCTTCCCCGTGACGACGTTCATGCGTCCGCTAGGCACAGATTACCTTGAGGAACCCGACATTGGTCATGACGTCGCTGGACACGTTGCGACATTTACTATTTCGGCAGTAGCCAATGTGATGAAGTATCACGGCGAAGCCCGAAATATCATTTACGCTGATCGGGATAAACAAATCGAAGCAGTACACGGAGACGATGAGGCAATTCAACAAATCAAAGCGACTGCCGATGAATTACTTAAATATGCGGGGCGAATCTATTGGTTTACCGTTGAATTTGGTCTGGTAATGGAGAATGGTGAAGTCCGGGATTTCGGCGCCGGAATCCTTTCTTCACCTGGCGAGACAATCTATAGCATCGGCGGCGGCGAATCGAATCGCATCTTAATCGATCCCTCTTGTGACCAGGATCTGCTGCGACTGGCCAACACAGATTATCTCATCAGCGAATTTCAAAAAACCTACTTCGTATTAGAGAACTTTGATTTGCTTGAATCATTAACGCCGGAAAGGATCTTGAAAGCCAGTAAAAAGGCAATGGATCTACCCGACTTCACCTGGCGTGAAATTCTTCCTGGCGATCGAGTAATTGATGTTGGAACCGCCATGATGAGTGTCAATGAAAAATATCACCGACTAATGGCGGGCCAGAAAATGGACGAGTGTCTGACGCGCACTGCCATTAAGAATCTCCAGTTGTACCGAGCTGGACTCAGCAATGAACTTCTTGAACAGTTTCGAAAAATGCCAAACGAAGTCCCGCCAGAAGTGGCGATTTGGTTCAATGAAAATCCGGAAGACCTGGATTCACCCCACTAAATCAAATCGATCCACTTCTTCTAACGCGACTTCGCATTTGACCGTAGCGGCAGTAATTGAAATACAAAGTATCACCCGACACTTTGCAGCCCCGCAGCAATCCCGTTGACCGATTGAAGAATTTCATGGCGAATTGCATCCGAATCCAGAACCTCTGGATCAGAACGCAATTTCTTAAGCAATTCAACCTGGATGTAATTCAGCGGATCGACGTATGGGTTTCTAACTTTAATGCTGTGTTGCAACCACGGCTCGCAATGCAGGAGCTCTTCAACCTCCGCAACTTCCAGCACCAGCCGTTTACTCAAGTCAAACTCTGCTTTGATGTCTTCGTAGACCGCGCCGCCGTGCTCTTCTGAGAGTGACGCATACAAAGCTGAAATTGACATATCGGCTCGCCCCATCCCCAACTGGACATTACTCATTAAGGTTCGAAAGAAAGGCCACCGTTGATTCATCTCCCTTAATTCCTCTAATTTTGAATCGTAGTCCCCTTCGGCAAGCCACTCCTGAAATCCGGTTCCAATACCAAACCAACTCGGAATATCAGTTCTTGTTTGAGTCCATGCAAACACCCAGGGGATTGCCCTTAAATCATCCAAGGTCTCGGTCGCAGCTCGACGGCTTGGCCGTGAACCAATATTTAGTTGTCCAATCTGATCGATAGGGGAAGCGGCATGGAAGTACTCAAGGAAATCTTCACGCTCCACTAGACTGCGATACTTTCGATATGCAATCGAGCTAAGCTCATCCATGATTTCAGACCATCGCTCTATTTTATCAAAGACAGGGCGAGTTCCCGTCGAACAGAGAACGGCATGAACCAATTGCTGGAGGTGCCGATGAGCAATTTCCGGTTCGCTGTATCTTGAACTGACCACCTCTCCCTGCTCGGTTATTCGAATCCGACCTCGAACGGATTCAGGCGGCTGTGCCAGTATTGCCCGATTCGCAGGCCCGCCACCGCGTCCTATCGAACCGCCACGCCCGTGAAACAGTGTCAATACAATCCCATTTCGCTGGCAGACTTCGGCCAATTGTCGCTGAGCAGTAAACAGCATCCAATTAGCGCGAAGATATCCACCATCCTTATTACTGTCGCTGTAACCGATCATAATTTGCTGCTGATTACCACGTGCAGCAAGATGTTTTGCGTAAACCGGATTGTCAAACAGCGACTGCATAATTGCAGGTGCCGCCTTCAAATCGTCGACGGTCTCGAACAACGGCACAATATCGAGGCAACCAAATAGATCTGCATCATGTGCCAACAGCAAAACCTCAAGAATATGACTGACACCTTGTGTCATGCTAATAATATACGCCTCGATTGCCTGTTCACCCATCTTAGCCTGAGCAAAACCAATCAGTCGGAACAGAGTGAGAAGATCATCCGTCTGACTAGTGAAGCCAAAATGACCGTCAGACTTGCGACCACCTGACCAGGATCTTGGGCTCTCAATCTCTCGACTGAGAACGGCAATTTTTTCAGATTCGGGTAGCGCTTGGTAATCTTCAACCGTCTGATTTTTCGCAAAAATTTCACCCGCAGCTTCTCGATGGCGTTTCGAATGCTGCCGCAAGTCGAGAGACGCCATGTGAAAACCAAACACCTGGGCGGACCGAATCAATCGCGAAAATCGGCCTCGCACCAATCTCTCACCCTGATTGGCTAATAAACTGTCGCGAATAAGATATAGATCATCTAGAAATTGATCCACCGAATCGTAGGCTCGCCGATCTTTTTCCCCAACAGGAACCTGACTCCAGGCACTTTCATTCTGCTTTTTCGTCGCAGCCAACCGCCGGTAAATCATAATGAGCTTTTGGCGGTAAGGTTCCTGCGCAAATCGCTCCAGCACTTCAAATTCAGCCTCAGGCACTAACTGGCGATCTTTTTCCAGACTTGCCAAAAACCAATGGCTAAAATTCACCCGCGTTGTCGATGGACTCAACAGTGAGTACATCGAGCGAACCTCTTTTAAATAATGGGACAGCACCGTTGCCTCATGCTCTTGCAACGTTTCCTCAGTGACTTCAGTGGTCACGTAAGGGTTACCATCCCGATCACCACCGATCCACGAACCATAAGAAAGAAACGGGGGAACCTCAAATTTTTTCTCTGGAAAATGTTTCGCCAACGCTGCATCTAGTTCCTCATAAATTCGCGGTACTAAATCAAAAAGTGTATTTTCGAAAAAATATAAACCACTGTTGCGAACCTCATCCATCACCGTCGGCCGGCGATTCCGAGTCTCGTCACTCTGCCACAGGAGGACGATATAATCCCGCAATAACTCCTCAGTCTCGTTTCGTTCTTGAGCGAATAGATCGGCAGAGTCGAGTCGCTTTAATAAAGTCGATACTGTGTTGAGGATCTGACGGATCGTCCGTCGTTTCGATTCCGTAGGATGAGCCGTGAAAACGGGGGTTACCACCATTCGGGCCAAAATCTCCTGGATTTCCGCAGCTTCGACTCCTTCCCGCTTAAGTGTACCCAAGGCTTCATCCATGGTTTCATCCATCGGGACATTGGATTCAAACGCAGCCTCAGCACGTTCGCGCAAAATCCGAACACGCTCTCGCTCCTCTGCCAAATTCACCAACTGGAAATAGGTTGAGAACGCCTTTAAATTTGCAGCGGCTAAAGGAAGATCGTTAACCAAACTCGGAATGACCTCGTCGAGTCGCTGCTTAGCCTCCGCATCACCCGCTCGCCAGGCTTTCGCCAGTTTACGAATCTCTTCCTCCATCTCGAACACTTCACGCCCTTCCTGGGCAATGATCGTCTCCCCCAACAATCCGCCCAACAATCGAATTGTACCGCTCAGCTCATTTTGTTTTTTGTTCATTAGTTCTGTGGATCACTTACAACGGACGGCCGACAGGATTCATCGACGGACTGAATTTGGAAAACGCCAACCCGATCGAAATCGAGCAGGACACATCTTAGCCCTGTTCTGAGGGCAAAATCGAATATATCGGTGGAAAAACGAAAACTAGGGCTTCAAAATATTCGCCTGAAAAAAATTGAAATCTAATTCCAAGTTCCTCACTTATTGGACCACAATCGCTATTTAACAACGACCCCCGCAAACCACCTCCAACGGAACAGAATCAACCACAATCTGCTCAAGCCACGTCTACGTAATTTAAACTCTTACCCAGGATACCCATGGAGCAATTTCATTTGGCAAAACCTTGGAATTGACTTTCATCGCTCCCTCTTTAGAATCGGCTTCGATCGCTGAAACGGAAGAGGAAAAACGGAAACTAATGCGTTTGTTTGATTGCAGCATCAAATTATACGAAAGTCCATTTCTGTGATAGCGAACTTTACCCCGTTGAACAGCGAGCTGCAAATTTCACGCAAGAAAACTTGAGCGACTCGCACGGTTTGCGAGTCGTTTTTTGATTAAACCAACCACCCATCCCTTCCGGAATCTTTGGAAATAGCTGGAGCCCAAAATGACGACCATGTTTTTCGAGTCAGATATTAATACACAAGCCCTTGAAAACCTCTGTGTTGCCATGATCGGTTACGGCAGCCAAGGTCGAGGACAGGCAATGAATCTTCGAGATAGCGGCATCAACGTCGTTGTTGGGCTTCGCGAAGGCGGGAAAAGCTGGAATCAAGCTGTGTCCGAAGGCTGGACACCGCTAAGTATGGAAGATGCTGCGAAACAAGCGGATGTCGTTTGCATGATGTGCCCCGACATGGCACAACCACAGGTTTACCGCGATATTGTGGCACCCAACCTGAAACCAGGTTCCACCGTTCTATTCTCCCATGGATTTTGTATCCACTACGGAGCAATTACGGTCACCCCCGACAACAATGTCGTGATGCTTGCCCCGAAAGGGCCTGGCGGCATGGTCCGACGGCAATATGAAGAGGGAAGCGGCGTGCCAGGATTAGTCGCAGTCCATCAAGATGCTACGGGCAACGCTTTGGACATCGCACTCTCCTATGGATGGGCGATTGGTGCTGCTCGAGCTGGAATTATCCAGACGACCTTTCCGGAAGAAACTGAGACCGATTTGTTTGGTGAACAAGCAGTCCTCTGCGGCGGCTTAACGGAATTAATTACTGCTGGCTGGGAGACACTTGTCGAAGCCGGTTACCAACCGGATGTCGCCTATTTCGAATGCCTGCACGAAGTCAAATTAATCGTCGATTTAATCTACGAAGGTGGAATCGCGCGAATGCATGAGTTCATCAGCGATACAGCAGCCTATGGAGATCTCGTCAGTGGCAAACGAATCATCACCGACGAGACTCGAGCGAACATGAAAGCGGTTTTAAAAGACATTCAAGATGGCACCTTCGCCAAACAGTGGCAGGAAGAAGCGGCGTCTGGATCGGCCAACTTCAAACGCATGATGGAAGAAGACATTGCTCACCCCATTGAAGCGACTGGTCAAGCCTTGCGAAAACAATTTTCCTGGCTGCAACAAAACCAAAGTTAAGACTTGCGTTTCAGAGCTTCCACCGGACTAACGTTGAAACAGCTGAACATCCGTTTATTCCAATTCGGATGTTTCCGCTTCAACCTGACTTGGAGACTCGCTGAATCGGTTGCTCTCCCGGCTCATCAACCCAACAACAGTCCACTCCTTGCTGTTATTCACCCGCTAAAGGTTTTGCAATGACTGAACAAGAGCCATCGAATTCCATTAGCAACACAGAAGCTCCGGAACTACTGCGTCTGTTGAAACTTGAAACGAGAGCAGCTCTCGACCGAATTTATCAGCTCGATCAACCGACACCTTTAGATTCGATCGAGCTGGAGAGTGGCGCCACCCTAACGCTCAAACGCGAAGACCTTTCGGTTGTCCACAGCTATAAATGGCGCGGCTCTTTCAATAAGATTCTGGCGATGCACGAATCTGGATTCACAGGGAAATTAGTTGCCGCCTCGGCGGGAAACCACGCTCAAGGCGTGGCTGTGACCGCAAAACGATTAAATTTGCCAGCTACCATTTTCATGCCTCGCTCGACGCCCGTGCTCAAACAAGAGTCCGTTAAGAGCTTTGGAGGTGAATTCATCCAAATCCAGCTCCACGGTGATTCATTCGACGAAGCGGCTAGGGAGGCTCATCGCTTTGCCGAAGGCAGCGGCGGTGTTGTGATTCCACCCTACGATGACTTACAAGTCATCGCTGGCCAGGCGACCATCGGAATAGAAATCGCTAAAGAGCTCGAACTCCCGCCGACCCATATATTTCTTGAAGTCGGTGGCGGAGGAATGGCCTCGGGGGTCGCTTCAGTGGCGAAGGAAAAATTCCCCTCGGCTAAATTAATTGTCGTCGAAGCGGTTGATCAAAACAGTATGGGTGTTTCTTTAGCAATAGGCCAAAGAACCACCATCGATACGCTCGATCGTTTCTGTGACGGAACAGCCGTTGCCTGCCCGGGGGAAATCCCCTTCAAACTGTGTCAACATTTAATTGACGAATGGATCACAGTCACTAATGATCAGGTTTGTGAAGCAATCCAGTACCTCTGGCAAAAAAAGCGAACGATCGTTGAACCCTCCGCTGCCCTCGGAGTTGCGGGTGCGATCCAGTATCCATTGACCGCAGACGATCGCCCCCTGACCGTCCTCTCTGGATCCAACGTCGATTTCATGATGCTGCCTAAAATTGCAAGACGAGGCCAAGTCAAACGCCCCGAAACGCGCTACTACGCCTTCGAAATTAACGAACAGCACGGTGCGATGGCAGAACTGCTCGATCGTTTCTTTGCGAATATGAACATTATCGATTTCCAATACGGAAAAGTCTCAGAAACCAACGCCTACCCGGTGATCGGAATCGAAGTCCCCCACAACGAGATCAAGTTACTCGATCAATTCCTGGTTGATCCGAGTGCCCCGCCACACCATGACATTACGGGGTCGCCGGGCTCAGAGTTCCGAGTCATCCCGTTTAATATCGACTTAATAGCATTCCCATTTTTCGCAGTAATTGAATTCGCAAATCGCCCCGGTGCACTTCGTGATTTCATGCGGATCGCCAGCACATTATCGAGCGTTTGCTATATGAACTATACCGATACCGGACAGACCGAAGGGCAGGCACTGATGGGGTTCGAATTCGACAACATCGGTCGCCAATCCGAGTTCATGGAGTGGCTGCAGGCAACCACGAAATTCCAAGTTGTCCCCACGGAAATCGTGAGACACTTCAGTCCCTCCAGCGATGCAGAACTTCGCTGGAAATCTCTGGGCGATTCGAATTGAAGTGAATAGCGCATAGAAAAACTGGCAGTTGTCCACTGCCAGTTTTCCTAAATTTTTAGTCGAAGCACGCAACCGACTAGCGAACCTGCGAAAATACATCCGCTGTAATCGCATGAGCTTCGATCGACACCTTTTCACACCGATCAGGCCGCGTCAACTCAAGAGCCAAACGGGTACCGTCAATCGAATAATCCGCAAAATAAATTTCCCCATTCGAATTCAGCGTCACTTTCTTAGGCGTCACTTGAATCACATCAAACTTTTGTCCCAACGGTTGGAGGACCCACTCCTTATCCGAAACTCGAAGCGATCGAATCCCGTCATTGTTCATCACCGTCCTTGCGTCGATGAGAACCGAATCGATTTCCCATCCGCCAAAAGGTACACTATTCATAAGTCATACTCCGCAAATCAAAAGATAAAAATAAATGGTATAAAAGCAGTGCAAATCCCGAGCCAAATAAAAACAGCCGGTTTTTGGGCACTTTCTTTGCGCAGAAACTTCTCAATTTGAGAACCATTTCGGAAAATTGAGAAACTCGATTGGATATCCCGCTAGCTAAACCCGGAACGCATCCTAATGCTACAATGAGCAGAAGGCTGTCTACGCAAGCAAAAAAACGAGCGTCATTCGGGCGGTTCTCAATTTAACTTAAACACAACATCCCTTCGTCGAAGCAAGAGAATAATAATGAGCCAAGCCATTTTTGAGAAGCACTACGCTTGCCTCGCATTGTTGGCTTTTTTCATGACAAGTCAATGCACCGCATATTCGCAAGATGTTCCCTCCCGTTCTAACCAACCCAACATCGTTTTGGTGATGGCTGACGATCAAGGATGGGGACAGACTGGATACAATGGACACCCCATTTTAAAAACGCCGCACTTGGATGAAATGGCAGCCAACGGGCTTCGCTTCAAACGCTTTTATGCTGCTGCTCCAGTTTGCTCCCCCACACGGGCGAGTGTCCTCACGGGACGTACCAACCGAAGAACGGGAGTTGATAGTCACGGGTATGCGTTAAGACTGCAAGAAAAGACTTTAGCTACCGCACTGTCAAATGCTGGCTACCACACGGGACACTTTGGAAAATGGCATCTCAATGGATTACGTGGACCCGGCGTTCCTATTTCAGCCAAAGACAGTCACCATCCCGGCGTTTTCGGGTTCGACACCTGGCTCTCAGTCACTAATTTTTTTGATCGCAATCCAATTCTCAGTCGCAATGGAAATTTTGAAGAATTTGAAGGCGACTCCTCCGAAATCATCGTCGATGAAGCCCTGAAATTCATCAGCGAACAAGCCTCTTTAAAACGCCCATCATTTACTGTCATCTGGTTTGGCACCCCCCACAGTCCATTCATGGCGGCCCCAGAGGACGCGCTTCCTTTTGCGCACCTCGACCGAAATTCACAAGACCAACACGGAGAACTCGTCGCGATGGACCGTAGCATTGGCACGCTCCGCAAGTCAATTAGAGAACTGGGGATCGCTGAACAAACTATTATTTGGTTTACAAGTGACAATGGCGGGTTACCTAGAATCACTCCTGAAACCGTTGGTGGTTTGCGAGGTTTTAAGGGCAGTCTTTATGAAGGTGGATTGAGGGTGCCTGCTGTCATCGAGTGGCCGTCCCACATTTCGCCGCGAGTGACGTCCTATCCTTCCGTTTCCATGGACATTTTCCCGACCTTGGCAGAAGTCGTGAAACTTCCCGCGTCCTCGATGCTTAATAAGAATGATGGAGTGAGTCTTAAAAAACTTTTCGACACGGAAATTACGACGCGGGAAAAACCAATCCCTTTCGACTGCCTCGGCAACCAGGCAGTCATCGACAACAACTGGAAACTAATTCGCCTTGGTAACAACACAAAACAGAAACCTAAATTCGAACTTTACAATCT
>JAAHTH010002109.1_pt1 | contig 14326 bp, 11 predicted proteins | sample 6116091 | NCBI WGS metagenome assembly JAAHTH01 (sample SAMN13939990, study PRJNA603662) | sponge metagenome | isolation source: marine sponge | host: Mycale hentscheli | place: New Zealand | collected 2006
CCATTGATCCAAGAGCTTATGATTTCGATCATCCAGTTAATCGGCGGCCAAACTAACATTTTGGCGGTTGGGACGAACGCTCGATTTCTGAGGATGGATTCTACAATCGCTTTGTTCTTCGACAGGTGACTCTTGAGTCATTGTTGGGGCGTGCTGTTGGCAAGACGGGGGTTGAGAGACAGGAAAAGGTCGCCGAAGCGGCGTGTGTGCTGGCGGGAACCATGTTGATGGCGTCTGGGATTACTGGATGGGGGCCAGGAGCTTACACAAGTGATATCACGTTGGGTGGGCTGATGAGGCCCATTGCCGCCTACCGTGATGCCTATTACGAAGATTGCATGAAGCAAATCGATGGTGATCATGCTGAGCGACTTTATGGCGAGCAAAAGCTGCGCCGGCAGCCGTTTGGAGCTGCTCGACAGCATCTCAACGCGGCATTGGCAGAGAGGCGAGCTGCTCAGCTGCAGCATGTGCAATTAGCTCGTCTCTATGCCCGGATGGGTTACCCAGATGCCGCCAAGCGACAGACCGACACGGTCTCGGCAGCATCGGCACGGATGATGTGTCGAATTGACTGTTTGATGACCTTAGGGCTTCGCTCAATTCGTGCGGGGGATCTTGACGCCGCTGTCAAAGTTCCCTCCGTTGCATTTGATTTGATGAAGAGGGCGATCGAGTGCGGGGCCTTGATCGATCCTTGGGATATTCTCGCCAGTGGTGGGAATTTCAGTCTGTATGCTGGGCCTGAAAGTGGTGTTCACGATTCGCGTGTTGACGACATGCTTTATCTTGTTGAGCAAGTCTTTGGTTACACCGCGCGGGTTTGGAGCGAGGCAGCTGCACGGAATGATCAGGCTGCCTATGACGAAATGGAATTGCGTTATCGGGAGATGGCAGAGTGGTGGCGCGTTTATGCGGCACATACTGTCGAGTCCATCGAGGCAGCCGACCCGTTGGAGTCCTATGAGTCAGCAAAGCTGGTTGCGCGAGCACTCAGGCTTTGGCATGAAGGTGGTGCCGAAGCTGGGAATGTAGCCTTCTGGGCACCTCATGCCGATCTGTTCGATTCGCCAAGGGCTTACGCTCTGGTTATCTCCGCACTGTTGGAACGTCAGGATTTTGTTCCTGCCATGGCATTGTTGGTGCACTGGTTGAGTAATGCAGAACGCGTGGGCCTTCGTTTGGGAGGTAACTCGCTTCCGCGGCTTTCTGAGCGGTGGCTGTTGCATTTACGCAGGTCTGCAATCGGTGACCTTGCGGAATATGGTGAACCTTCTCTCGAGCAGGTTACGGACTGGGACACGGCAGAAGTGTGGCCATTGGTCCGGAAAATGTTCGACTACTTTGAGGCGAATGCAGAAGAGTTTTGGTCGGCACCAAGCTTTGTGTTGGGAGAGAAAAAAGAAAAACCACGCGATTGGGATCGTGAGCTCACCGCGGCAGACTCTGAAGATGGTGAAGATGGTGAGGGGCTGTACGATGCCGCTTATGAAGGTGTTACGTATCGTGATACAACCGATGATGGGAATGAGGGCGCTGTTTTTGGGTTTGCCGAAGAGACAGGGCATGATGCACTGGAGGCAGAGTCAAAACGCCTGATTGAACACCTCAACTTCATGCAGTCGCTGGCGCGGATGTGGGCCGTTGCGGCGGACATCGCAGTTGCTGATCAGGATGAAGCTGACATTGCTGACCGTATCGAGTCGCTGCAAGCTTGGGCCAAGCGTGCGAGAGAAAATCGAATTGGGTTGCTGGAACTTTTGGACTCTGTTCGTGAGTTTCCGATTGCACCTGCTGGTACCGACAAAGAGTCGATGCGAAGCTACGATCGTCGCAGAGTGCTGCGAGACTCGTTGATGGAGCGAATTATCGGGACAGCAGTTGAAATGTCTGATTCACGCCGCTTGATTAATGGCGTTCTGCTCGCTTTGTCCGGTGGTAAGGCCAACCTCATTGCTGAAGATGAGATGGTGGAAGATGACGCTCAGGCTGTGCGTATGTTTGGGGCCTTGATCGCCAGTGATCAAGCACAGGTGCGTGAATTGTTCCCGCCGTTTTTGGATGCCCTGCGCGATAAGAATCTTCTTTACATTCCACTCTCGCGAGGTGGAGATCCGGTCAAAATTTACGTGGCAAGGTTGCGACAACGCGTGCTGCGTCACCTGATGCATTGGTTGCCCCGACGCGGTCTGCTCGTCGAAACCTGCAGGTTGATAGAAACAGCCCGCGAGATGGAAACCAGTAACCCAATCGGTGCTGGGGCCGTAACCGAGTTCGATGGATTGTTTCGAGCAGGCTTTCGCTCGCTCGTTGCTTCTCTGGTTGAGTCGACACGAAAAAGCCAGGATGTCGGTGGCACCGCTGCTGTAGCCAAGGTCGAGGGTGCTGATGGCTGTGCCCCTCTAGAAAGTGCGAAGCAAATCGAAGCAGGTGATGGAAGTGAAGATTTTAGCGGTCACTCAAATGAGGATGATGAAGAAGATCTTGGATTGATCGGTGACAATGAGTGCGCAGAAGCACTTGTGCCCTTACTTGAGCGGTTAGCCGAAACCTTGTTGGGCAGCTGGTTGGCCCACAGTCAAACGCTTCGTTTGTCTCCGCTTGAAGGGGTTATTGATCCCCGTAAGTGGAAGTTGTTGGTTTCGTTTGTGAAGGATTATGGCGATCCCGTATTTACCCAGATGTTTCTTCAGCTGGGTAACGTGCGTGCGATTCTGCATCAGGGGGTTTCGCAGTGGCTCACACGAGCGATAGAAGAAGGCGAGGATCATCTTGCTGGTACACGGTTGGTGGAAGATTTGGAGAGTGGCTTTCTGCAGGTTTCTGAGGCGGACCGTTGGATGACTCTTGTTTATGAGTCACTGATCGACCATCACACGGAGTATCTGGATTACAACAGCACGACGACCCAGAGTGATCGCGGTGAACTCGTTTATATGTTTCTTGATTTCTTGCGTTTGCGTGTTAAGTACGAAAGGATTGCGTGGAATCTGAAACCTGTGATGTGGGCACACGAGGTTCTGGTCAGAAGCGGGTTGGAAAAAGCTGCCATGATGTGGCGACGCAGTCTCAGTGAGCGAATTGGTACCGAAGCAGATATTTATGTTCAAAGGCTCAGGCAATTGCAGACTGAGTATGCGATGCGGATGCCAACGGTTGCGGATCGAATTCTGGAACGCTTTGTCCAGCCGATGACGATCGATCGAATGCGTGCTCTAGTCGGGCCAGCGATGCGGGATGCCGAAGCCAATCGAGGCAGCCGTGCGTTTGATTTGTTGATGCAGGAAGCAGAGTTGTTGACGCGGCACCCAACCGGGGTGGGGCTTGATGTTCCTGCTTGGCTTGATTCTCTCGAAGAAGAAGTTGAGCAGCTAGCAAAGCGTCGTGCGAGTAGCGAAATCGACCCGCAATCGTTGATGACGATCTCGATTGTACCGCTATCTATTGACGAATTGAACGAACAACTGACCAAAGCAAGCAGTCAAGGCCGTCGGTTACCACATATGAAGTGATCTTGGATTATGGGATTCCACCCGATATTCTGCTGCGGAATCTTTACAAGAGGCACGTTACAAAACATACTGCCGCGTCTCAGTTTCAATCTCTTTTCTGTACAAGCTAGTAGCCACGGATGAATACGCTTGCAATCAGTCAGCTCTCCACACTTCGCTGGGCGTTCGACGATGATGTCCACGCTTACGTTTCCAGAGGGTTTAAAGGCATTGGCGTTTATCGGCCGAAGTTAGAAGACTTTGGCGTGGAACGGGCCGTTGATTTACTGGCTGAATCTCAATTAGGAGTCACCTCTTTATCATGGGCGGGCGGGTTCACTGGAAGTGATGGCCGTGCGTTTGAAGATGCTGTGCTTGATGCAGTCAGTGCAGTTCATGATGCTGCAACATTACGTGCTGAAACGTTAATTGTGTTAGCGGGTGGGCGGAATAATCACATTCGCAACCATGCCAAGCGAACACTCTGCGATGCACTGAAAGAAGTCGCGGAAGTTGCCGAAGAATTTGGCGTGCGACTTTCGATTGAGCCCATTCACCCAGGTTGTGGAAACGAATGGTCGTTTGTGAATGACCTGCAATCAACACTTGATATCATCGAGGCTGTGAATAGTCCCCAGTTGGGTCTTGTTCTGGATACCTACCATGTGGGGATGGATGAAGAAGTCGTGCGTTGGTTGCCGGACGTGATCCCGTACCTTCACCTTGTGCAATTGGGTGATGCGAGGCACTCGCCTTTGGGCGAGATGAATCGATGTCTCTTGGGAGATGGCTGTGTTCCACTGAGGACGATCCTGGGGACACTGCGAGACTTTCACTATCAAGGCCCTTTCGAGGTTGAGTTGATCGGTGAGGATGTCGAGATGCTTTCTTATGATGAGTTGCTTGATCATGCGAGGGATTTTACCGCTCAGGCTTTAGGACGCGTCGAGCAGAACTGATTCGCGAGTCTGCGGTGTAAGCTGCGAAATCGCTTGTGGACTAAATTTCTCGCACAGTCGCGGTGGTCGCGACTTCGACTTCTTGTCGCCGCCAGTTCCGTGGGCCTTCAGAGCACTTCGTTGAGTATTCTTGTTGTCGGGCTTGGTTTTGGTTTTCGGATTTGAGCTCGACTGATTGTGGTTAATGGCTTACTCGCTTTGCTGTCAGGTGATTCCCATCGTGGCATCAGTTTTCGAAGTCTGCTGAGTTGTCGCAATGACCCGTTTGTTTTCGCAAATACATTGGATTTCTTCAGTGTAGGACTCAGCGTCTGCTGGCTCACGATTCAGCGAGTCGTGGGACGCTGTGCCGTCGGTATTGGACTGGTCGACAGGCCGTTTGGATACTTCGCGAGACGTGTTGGAAAAAGGGGAATGCGTCGGTCCTCAGGCAAGAATTTCCGGTTCACACGCTCGGGATCCTGCTGGCTCCAAGTCTCTCTCATTTTGCTGGCCCGAACTTGTCGTAGCATAAGGCCATCGTGCCACGTACACTGATAGTATCTGGGGTTCCAGTGCCGTATGGGCAGCTGGTTGTCTTTTTTGATCAGCCGCCATGCACGCTCGTGGAACTGCTGCTTGGGTTTGCACTAGTCGTAGAAGATTACCTGTTGAAAGACTTCGCGACCTTCATCGTCGAGGAAGTGATTCAGTTCGATGAGATCGACTTTTACTCGCGTGACACTTTTGGGTGATCCGCTAGGCTCGCCGGAGCCTGAACCCGGCCAGAGGATCAAGACTGCCGCAAATTTGTAAAACAACACCATGGCATGATTCCTTGCATCGGAGATCGTTTGGTTTGTTCAGGAACACCACCAGCAGTAGCGCAGTGCGGCCAACATGAATACCGTTAGCAAGGTTCGTTGCGATGGGTAAATACCATTTATTTCAAAAATCAGCTGTCTTCGTTAGCGCGTTGAAAGCTAGTTGTATCGCTGTCGTCTTGCTGACGTCTGGTTTGGTTTTTGGTCAGCAACCGCGAAAGTTGTTGCTTTCGAGGTTGCCCGAGCCATCCAGAGAGCTAGCAAAATTGCTTGCAGCGGGTCCAGTCAGCTTTGAAGTGGGCCCAAGGGTGAACTCGGGTGATCCTCGGATCATTGGCGAAACTCGCTATGAAATTTCCTATCGATACAAAAGTCAGGCGAAGTGGCAACTGGTGCGAGATGAGCAGGGTGCAAGAGTTTTGCTAATTGACGCAGGGTTTAGTCGTGTGCAATGGAACCCTCGGCACGTAATCTGGTTGCGTGATCAGCCTGAGGCAGACGTTTTTTGGTCGAATGCTGTTTTGCTTCATGAATTGGATCACTTGCGAATATCGACGGATCCTCGCATTGCCAAGCGGTTTGCTGAATTACTTCGGCAACGCAAAGTCATACGTCACCCGTTGCAGCCGGGGGAAGTAGCGGGTCGTGAATTGACCGACAAGCTGGTTGAGCGTCAAGCACGCGCCGTATTCGACGAATTGACAGACCTGATTGCCATTCGGTACCGCGAGCTGGATCGTGAAACCTCACACGGGCGAACGTCGTTGCCACCGAATTCCAAATTGTATGAACTACTGCGTCCCGGGGCTGGCGTGGGCACTCCGGGAGAAGGCAATCTCACGCCGGGCAGTCAATGAGTCTCGTGGGTTTGGTCTTGCAAGTTTCTTTGCCGTCTCGAAATGATTGCTGTGGGCGTGCTTGGTCGCTACACACGGCTTCGGCAGCCATTCCTCGCTGTGTCAAGCATGTATGTCGGTACGGCGAAATGTGTCGAGCTGGCAAGGATTGATTTTTGAGGGAAGGGGCGCTTGCGAATATGCTCGCTCATCGCAGTATCTGGCTGTTCTGCGGGCTGTCAGGGCTATGGGCTTGGCAGTCTCTCATGGTAAAGTCTGTGCTCCCGGCGGCGGTCTCGCCCCGTTCCTTTTACTTGATTGGCAAAGCGACCTGATGTCTGTCGATAAATATGCTGTTTGCCCATGCGGCAGTGGAAAGAAAATCAAATTCTGTAAATGCAAGGAATCGGTTTCCGAGCTCGACGCTGTGCTGAGTATGGTTGATGGTGGACAGGTAGTGCCTGCACTCGATCAACTGTCTTCCATTCTTGAACAGCACCCCGATGCAGCTTGGGCTTTGGCGATCCGGGGACGTCTGTTGTTGGATCTCCGTGAGTATGATTCTCTCAGTGAGAATGCTGATCGCTTCATTCGTTTGCAACCAAGTAATCCATTGGCGCTGACCCAGCGAGCCGCTGCAAAGTTGTTCCATGGTGAGGTCGAGGATGCGACTGCCTCGATGCTTGAGGCGCTTACCGAGAGTGGAAGTGATGTCGATTCATTTGTGCTCGATGTTTCATCGGTACTTGCCTATTCGCTGGCCCAACGCGGAATCTTTTTGACCGCACGCGTCTACGCCACTCTTTCAATGATGGCCACCGGCTATGAAGGAGGGCAGGCATCGGTGTCGGTGCTCAGGCAGATGAACTCCGCACCGACCATCAGCCAATTGATGAAGACTGTTCCTCAGCCTGTTTCACGCCCGAGTGATGCGGCTTGGGGGGAACGTTATGACGAAGCCGCCAATTTGCTACGCAGCAACAAAATTGATCTGGCTGAATCAAAATTCGAATCGCTGCGGCGAACGGTTCCACATGAACCCGCGATTCTTTCAGGGTTGCTGACTTGTGCGATCTGGCGTGGAAACACCGATGCCCAATCCGAACTGTTGAAGAAACTGTCGGAGTGTGAAACACTCGATTTCGAAGAGCGAGTCCGTCACCGGGCGATGTCCGCTTTGGTTGATCCAACCTCAGCGGAAATTTCGATTCCGATCATGAAGATGTTTGGTGATCTTGAGAATCCCGAGCAGATCGAAATGTCATTGATGGCGAATTCTCGGTTTGTCGCATTGCCACCCGATCTGCTCGCCGGCATGCGGACAACAGAGGATGAAGTCCCGCCACGCAGCGGATTCCAGATGCTGGATCGCGATAAGCCTGAATCCCTCGAGGTATTCCCGCCCATCGAGGAAGTGCCCGAAGCCATGGCTCTTGTCTTTGTCTACGGGAAACAGACCGATCGAGAGGCAAGATTGGAAGTGCTTGATGTTCGCAAGCCACTCCTTGCCACCGTTAAGGAGGGGGTTCAGGATGCAGTGGGCGATGTTGAGTTGACCGAGGTGCAAGGCGAGTTATTGCCGATGTTGGTCGCATGCCAACCAGCTGTTGCAATGATTCGCTTTCAGGCAAAGCCTGCCGAAGCAGAAAAACTTCAGAATAGCCTGATGGCAGCGCGCATGCCCAAGGCAATTACTTCCATCGATACTCCTATGCTCGATGGTGGATCACTCGAGTCAACCTGCGATGATGAATCGAAATTGTTTGAACGCACCGTCATGATGCGTATTGTTGAGCAGTACGACGCTTTGGTCTCCAAGGGCCAGGGAATCATTGATGAGGCCTATCAGATTGCCAAGCTCGAACCGCAGTCGATGCTGAAACCGGCATCGGGTGACATTGAAACCCTTGCGAACGAAGATCTCAATCGAATCGACTGCTCCGATTTGGATGCAGAATCCCTGATTTATCTTTTGCAGCGTGCCCAGCAGGTTTCGGCAACGCCGACTGTTCGTCGCGTTGCTAAACAGTTGATCGGGGCTGAACTCAGCGATGAGCAGAAACCAGCCAAAATGCTCGCCTACATGACGTTGATCAATGCGTCAGAGGGCAATGAGCAGGCGATTGAGTTGATGGACGAAGCAAAGAAATTTGCAGAAGCCAACAATATCCCGACTGCGAACCTGTTGCTCAGTGAGGTTGGGTTGCGTCTGTCCGCCGGGGACGGGCCAGGGTTCCAAAATGCTGTCGAAACACTTTCAAGGCAATACGGGAACGAACCGGAGGTGATGGCCAAACTGCAGCAAACTTTGATGGCTTACGGCTTGATTAGTCCTGACGGTACTCCCCGCCAAGCACCTGGGCCTCCTGCGCCCGAACAGGGTGGTGGAGGTGGTGGGGGACTGTGGACACCAGACGGTGGTTCACCAGCCCCTGAAGGTGGTGGTGCAGGTGGTGGTAGTGGTGGTGGCAAGCTTTGGGTTCCGGGAATGGATTGAGCTAAGCATGTCCGATTTGCCCATGCCTGAATCAACGGATGGTGGTCCCAGCCGGTGCTTGAAAAACGGAGATGCTGTGAGTGAAGAAGATCAGCACTTCATGGGCATGGCAATTCAATTGGCCAAACTCGGGCTGGGTGCTGTGGAACCCAACCCTATGGTGGGTTGCGTTCTGGTCCGCGACGGGCTGGTCATTGGAAAAGGATATCACCAGAAGTTTGGGGGGCCTCATGCAGGAGTGGAAGCTCTGAGATCGCTTGAGTCACGGGAAGCGGCAAGTGGTATCACCGCCTACGTGTCGCTGGAGCCGTGTTGCCATCATGGGAAAACACCTCCGTGTACGCGAGCATTGATCGATGCCGGGGTAAGCCGCGTTGTGGTTGCAATGGCTGACCCTTTCCCAAAAGTCTCCGGTGGTGGTTTGAGTCTGTTGCGTTCGGCAGGTGTTGAAACAACAGTTGGGGTAATGCAAGACGAGGCGGAAGAGCTAAACGCACCCTACCTCAAACTTGTGCGTGATGGGCGACCTTGGGTGATTGCCAAGTGGGCAATGACAATGGATGGACGGATTGCCACTGCCAGCGGCCAAAGTCAGTGGATTACCGGCGATCAGGCTCGTGCGGAGGTTCACCGCTTGAGAGCAAGAGTTGATGGAATTGCCGTAGGAATGGGAACCGTTGTTGCTGATGACCCCATGCTCACGGCACGCATCAACCATGATCAGTCGTCTTCACCGTCATCGCAGCCAGCGGGCCGTTTCATTTTTTGTCGGAACCGGTTGCCTTCGGTTGAGTCAAAGCTGGTGCGTTCGGCTCGCGATGTTCCTGTCACGCTGTGTGTGGGTCCGGGAATTGATTCCGCTAACCTCACGCAATTAATGCAATGTGGCGTTGAAGTCATTTCTCTCTGCAGCCAAGAATCCAGTGGGATGGTCAGCGAGATGCTTCAGCAGCTGGGGCAACAGCAAATGACTAATTTGATGTTAGAAGGTGGAGCCGAGTTGCTTGCTAGCTTTTTTGAGGCTGATCAAATTGATGAGTGTCACGTATATCTTGGACCAAAGTTATTCGGTGGCAAGGCTGCCAAAGGACCTATCGGTGGGGTTGGGATTGAACAACTTGCTGACGCCTTGCAGTTTCGTTTGATCTCGTTAGATCCATTTGACAGCGACTTTCGGGCGATTTATCGCCGAGTGAACTGAGAAGACTCCATGGTCAAAAATCTTCTCTTCACTTCGAGCAGTCTTTTTGACGATAAAAGTATTGGACTCGACGGCCTGCCCGATGAGGGACGGCCTGCCCGATATGGGATGGCCTACGCGTCCACCGTAACCGAGTTGCCCACAACCGAGGGTTCGCCTTCAGAAGCCAAAGATTAGCTGTCATTGAGCTTGCCGCGCGCTGTCTGTGATCAGATGCACTGATCAACAAGTGAACCCCAGTCATCCATGGAATTCATGGAACCCGAGAGAGTCGGGGAAGGAGAGGGTTCAGGGATGAGGTGGAGTTTTTTGCTGGCCGTAATCGGCTTGTCAATCACGGATGTGGAGTCTCTTGCCCAGAGACAGCCCGCCGATGAGCGTCTTTCTCCGACGCTCGCAGGATTTCGTGAGCCTGTTTTCTTCTCGAAGACTGACATGGTTCGGTTTCAACTCATTCAGGGACGTCTCTGTTTGAACTGTCCGCAGCATCGGAAAGGCACGCAATCCCGCGATGAACGAGGTGTAAGCGAAAGTATCACGGTGACCTCAGAGCGAGGAGTTCCATCATTGCACTATGCATTGCAAACCACTGAGCAACAACTCACGCTGAACGTGCAGCATGCTGGAAAAGTTCGACTGGAATCGCGTTTGCTGAAATCAGGGAAGCGTGCCATTGTTCAGCAGCCTACTTTTGGAATGATTCGATGGTCGTTGTTTGATGATGCTCAGCTTGATCATCGCGATGGTGCGACGCTGTTGCATTTGCGTGAGTATGATCCTGAAAGTTTTGACCTTCATTTCGGTCCATTGATGGCCTGTCTGCTTCGTGGTAAATCACTCAGCATGCTGATGGATGAAACCAGTTTTGCTATGGTCGAGCAGGCTCGCAGAGGTGGGACCCCTGCGATTGCAGAGATAACGGACATGGTTGAATCATTGGCAGCCCCCACTGTCTCTCAGCGTTCCTACGCGCATCGCCAATTACTGAAATGGGGGACTCCTGTGATTCCAGTACTCATGACGTTATCGAATGAGGATCTAAATGCTGAGCAAAGGGCAAGGATTGGCGATATTCGAAATCGCTTAAGGCCCTTTGTTGACGACACTCCAGCATCACTGGCCAAACTATTGGTAAATGATAAGTCTTACTGGGAAGTGACTGCCCATCGTTTCAATGAAACGCAAGTCATGCTGGCCAATCGACATCTTGTGCAATTCGGTTCCGCGCCACTCAGTGTGGTGTCGACCGCTGAACACCAAGTGGCAGGGCGGACTGGAAATTCTTTGAAATGAGGCATGATTGCGGGCGCTGAGTAGTGGGATGAAGGCCCTGTTGCTTCAGATTTGAAGAACTTCGTTCATCTGTGATGCTATGTCCGTCAATCTAACGCGATCGCCCCCCTTCACTTCTGCCGTCGCCCAACCTTGGTACTTGATTCCGGCGAGTTCTTTGCGAACTTTTTCCCAGTCAATGCTGCCTGACCCCAGAGGTTGCCGAAAACCATGACGCATGCCTTCGTTCATCGCAATTTTCAGGTCGTATTCTTTGATGTCGAGTTTTTTGATTCTCGACCCCAGGACTTCGATCCAGTGCGGAGGCCATCCCCAGCGAACGACATTACCAACATCAAAGTAGGCACCCACCATGGGACTGTCAATTTCGTCGATGTAGTTTGCCATTGATACAGGATCAATCAAGAAAGTTGCCCATACATTCTCGATCAGGATCATGATGCGTTTTTGCTCTGCACTTGCGACTGCTGCTCGAATCGTTGATTGTGTCTTGCGGTAATTTTCGAAATAGCCAACCTTCTGGTTGTAGGGTACGACATGAAGTACGGAGTTCGCGCCCAAGTAGTTGGCCTGGTCGACAGCTTCTTTGATTGTTGGGTTACTTGAGTGTATGACCCCGTGGATGGGTAAGCCGGTTTTTTGGCTCGCATCTAGATATGAGTCCACTAAGCCTTTGTTCTTTTCACCTAGGGCTACGCGGGTTTCGATTCCATCAAAACCGAGATCTTTGACTAATTGAAATTTGTCTTGGACGCTCAGTTCGCCAGTCACCATGTGATATTTGACAGCTTTTTTGATTTTATCGGTGTTCTCGGCAGCCATGATAGTGCTCGTGCTTGATGCCATGGTCAACGCACATGATGTCATCAGGAACTTACGACGTTTCATTTTTAAACTCGGTAAATATGAAAAGGACAAGATGACAATATACACGGGGCAGACTTCTTGTTGGACTCTGCCGATACCGGCCGCTGATGATCTGAGACTGACTTCGCCCTGTTGGGCATTCAATGCCGCAGAAGGCAGCGAGTGATGGGTAGAATGAACGGGTGAACAGAAGCGAGTTGTCCTCTTGGGTAATCATCATGAATCGAATTTTGAACGAAGAGTTTGACTGGCAGCGTTGCCCAACAGTCGCAACGCAAGTCGCTAAACGTGTTGATGAGATTGTTCGTGAGATCCGTTTCGCGTCATGCTTGCGACGACGCATGAAGGATGAAACCGGAACAAGGTTCACTGATTGGGTCGACCACCTCTGCCTTCCTTTCAACGATTCATTGTCGGTAAAGTTGGAAGAACTCGGGTATGTCCGTGTTGATCAGGAGGTCAATCAGGAGGCTTGGCGGCACCCAAGGGCAATGGTTCCTGCCATCCGATTGCGAGAACACTCCACTGTTGACGTCTGGCTGAAAGTCGATTCGGTTTCGGATTTCCTGCAAGCTCACGACTTGGATGGTGTGGTGATCGGTGGTGAGCCGGCAGCGCAAGTTCGAACGGCTATGGTTGCACATGAAGCAAACTGTCGGTTGGCGGTGATAGAGCGACACGGAGAAGCCGGGTTTCAATGGGAAGCTGAAGCAAGTAACGGAGGGGCGGATATCGTGACTGCTTTAGCAGAACATCGAGCCGCATTTTTTTCTCGCCCGCGTGTTTTTACTGATAGAGATTCCGATCGCAGCGGAGTATCCGGATTTGAACAAACACACCGTTTATTAAGTTCTGCGATTCAAGATCTTGGAACTAACCGTGTTTGCGATTTGTTCTTTGAATCAGAACGTTGCTATTGGGAAAGTCGCAATCATGCAGCGAGAGTGCAAAGAAGACGCCAGGGCAAGCTTGGCCTGGGCTGGGCGAACCACGATCATCATACTTACCGCAGTAGCCGTGAAAGTTTTGCTCAAATGATTGGATTGTTTGAACTTCTTGGTTTGAACTGCAGAGAACGTTTCTATGGTGGCGCCGAGGCGGGGTGGGGGGCTCAGGTATTGGAGCAACCGCATGCTGGTATCGTGATTTTTGCTGATGTTGATCTGTCCCCGGACGAGGTGACCGAAGACTTTGCACATGATGGACTGGTGTCACGCGGCGAATTGGGAACGGTGGGTCTGTGGTGCAAATTACATGGAGAAGCAATTTTTGAGGCAGGCATGCATCACCTTGAGTGCCAGTTCGATTTTGATGCTGCTTGTGTGCAATTGGCCGATGTTGGTATTCGATCCATGAAGCCTTTCACCGACTTTGAATATCTCAGACAGGCATTTACGGTCGGCGAGATCTGGAAGGTTGACGCTCGACGTCTTCGCTCATTACGCGAAGGTGGTCAGATCAGTAGCCAGCAGGAGGAGCATTTTTTCAACGAGGGATCGGTTGGCTCACATCTTGAAATCTTGCAGCGAGATGAAGGATACAAGGGATTCAATCAAACGGGCATCAGTGAGATCATTCTCGCAACTGACCCACGTCATCGCGGGCCCGCATGATCATCGTGTCTGCATGCGTGTTTTGAAAATTTGGGGTGCGTTTGGTTTGGCTTTGCTCGCGCAGCTACAAGGGGTTGAAGTGCAAGCGGTTGTGGGATGTTACTGGTGAAGTCAGTTGTTGGGTGTTGGATGCGATGACATTTTCGAATCGATACCTGTGATCGCCACCGTCGATAGGTTCACTTCTCGATAGTTCCGGGTAACAATTTTAGAAATTGTGCATCCTGTTCAGTACCGTTGAATGGGATTGATCCCAAAACGGGGACAGAGCAGTGCTTTGCAATCTGTTGTGAGTTGCTATGTACAGAATTGTCAGCCGAGCCGCTCGGGTCGCACAAAACAATTCCAATGGGTTGGACGCCTCGGTTTGCTGCTCCTTCGCAGGTAGCAAGTGTTTGGTGAATCGCTCCAAGACGATTGGCTACGACCACAATTACGGATGCATTGAGTTGTTGCGCTAAATCTATATTCAGGGTTTGATCCGCTAGGGGGCTGAAAAGGCCTCCTGCTCCTTCGACGATCACAAGCTCAGAGTTTTGCTCCCAGATCTTGATGCCATCGGTAAGTTTCCCGACATCGACGTGTGTTTTTTCCTGTGCAGCCGCTTCGGGAGGGGCAAGAGGAGCCTTGAACCGCTGCGGGCAAACCTGCTCCAAACTGAGTGGTTTTCCTGCTGCTTTCCATAGCGAAACGGCATCCTCAGCGATGAGCTGCCCCTGCTCGGCGTGGCATCCGCTCGCGCCAGGCTTGTAGACACCACGCTTGA
>JAAHTH010000904.1_pt1 | contig 14297 bp, 17 predicted proteins | sample 6116091 | NCBI WGS metagenome assembly JAAHTH01 (sample SAMN13939990, study PRJNA603662) | sponge metagenome | isolation source: marine sponge | host: Mycale hentscheli | place: New Zealand | collected 2006
ATTGTCGATGGCGAAAGCGGAAATCCCACCTCGTTCCCACGGTCCTCCGTGGGAACGAGGAAGGTCCGGAGAAGGCTGGCGGTGCGATTAGTTAGAACGGATCCAATAAAATCCGCAAGATCGGTCAATGGTGAATTGGATCATTGTGGAATAATTGTGCCATGAAGATTTGCACCTCATTCACTTATCATCAACGGGTCGCCCGGGTATTGGATTATATCTGTGACCATGTTGACGGTCCGCTTTCTGTGGATGTGTTGGCGAAAGAGGCCTATTTTTCTCCCTATCATTTCCATCGTATTTTCCGCGCTATTGCGGGAGAGACTCTGGGGGATGTGATTCAACGTATCCGTCTGGAGTATGGGGCGAGGCAAATTCGCCATGGTGTTCACGACATGGCGATTGTGGCTCAAGGTAGCGGATACGAATCTACTGAAGCTTTCTCCCGGGCGTTCCGTCGGGGGTTTGGTATGCCACCGGGAGCTTATCGTAAATGCAAATCTCATCCGTCGTTTCAAGGTTCCCTGGGTCGAATTCTGTTTGATCCAGAGGCCATGAAAACTGAGCTCTTGCCATCCACCGAGGAGAATAACATGCAGATTAATATCACCACCAAACCCGCCGTTAAATATGCCTACATGACTCACAAGGGCCCCTATACAGAAATTAGTGGTGTGTTCGATGAGTTGATCGAATGGGGTTTGACCCAGGGGATCGACCCATCACAATGTCAGGTGTTTAGCTTGTCCTATGACAGCCCGAGACATACGCCCGCCGAAGAGCTGAGATCGGATGCCTGTGTGGCGATCCCAGAGAATCTTCAAAACAGTATTCAGGAAACCAACGACATCAAAATTACTACCCTCAAAGCCCAGCGATACGCAGTACATACCCACAAAGGACCCTATCATGAACTTTCCGAAGTCTATGGAAAGATGTTGGCAGGTTGGGCCTCGTCGTCCCAGGAGCAAATTGAAGACAAACCGTTTGTCGAGATTTATGATAATGATTGTCGTGTCTTGCCGGAATCTGAATGGTTAACGGATTTGTGCATTCCAATCAAAGCAAATGGCTGATAGGCCTGGGCTAAAGGTAGGTCTCATGGAAAATTTTTTCCATGAGGTTTGCCCAGACGACGGACAATGGTTGCGCATCGAAGCGGCATGAGCGTTATTGCACAATACCTGAATCGCCATCTCTTTTTGGAGATGACTCCGGGAATCATTTTCTTCCTCGTCAATAAGGGGTGGGGGTTGATGCCTGGGGTAATCGCTTTGATGGTCTCTACGGTGCTTGTCGTTACCCTGGGGTGGTTGCTGGAAAAGCGAATCCCCATTTTCCCGATAATTGGGTTGTTTCTGGTGTTGGCGTTAGGGGGCGCTGCCCTGGTATTTCAGAATGAACAATTCATCAAGATGAAGCCGACTTTTGGCAAGCTCACCTTTGCGTTCATTCTCATCGTGGGACTACCGATGAGACGGAGTTTGTTACAACGGGCATTGGATGGGCGGCTTCACCTCTCCCCCAGAGGATGGCGGGTATTAACGCTACGTTGGGTGGTGATCGCATTTTGTTTTGCCGCAGCCAACGAGGTTTGCTGGCGTTGGCTGGACACGGATAGTTGGGTGGCGTTTAATGCCTTTGTAATGCCTCTTTCCATTTTGGGATACATTGCGATTACTCGAATTACCGCAAGGCGTTATTGGCTAGAAGAGCATTCACCAAACACAAACTCCTGAGCAAATATCGAAACGGACAATTCGCTAATTCGGCCTTAAAAAAGGAAAAGTCTGCGACCTGAAGATATCGCCCGTGAAAACATGGCTCTTTAAGATATAGCTCTTTAACCAATTCTCTTTAACCAATTCGACAGCGTTAGCGTTTCAGGATTGTGGTGCTAGTGGTTTTCCTGGCAACAATAAAACGGCGGCAAAAATAATCAGTGCCACTACGGACAATAGCATGAACAACGTATTGGAGCCCCAGGATCCGTAAATCCATGCGATGAGCGGAATGGTAAAAGCCATCACGGAAAAGGTGATGATGTAGCGGGCAGCATAGGCTCGGCTGCGCCATTCATTGCGGGAAATACGCCCCACTAAAACATCGTTAATGGGGATTTGGCCGAATACCGCGAGCATGAATGCGATGGCACCGATCACTGTCCATAACCCTGACAGTTGGGTCATGATTGCGAGGAAGGTAGCCTGAAGTAATGCGATGACCATAAAAATCGTGCGGATGGAATGTTTATCCAATAAATAACCCACGACCAGCTGGGCAAATGCGGCTACCGCAAAGACGATGAAAGAATACCAGCCGATTGCGGTGGCGGATCCAGCAATTCCCGCGAGTTTATCGTCCAGAATTTTTGGCAGGGCAAAGGTGGTGCTTTGGAATACCAGACCGCCCAGGGCCGTGGTAAAACAGACAATGGCGAATACCCAAATCCAGGTTTTTTTGCTCAATGAAGATGCGCCATCGGTAGTTGCTGCCGCTGCCTTTTTCGACGGAGCGGCCTGGTTCCCATGACGCTGGTTTTGTCGGGTAAACCAAAGATACGCCAGACCCACGACCAACGAAATCACCCCGGGGATAATAAAGGCGCTTCGCCAGCCAATAGTGTCGATAAAATAGGCCGTGGTTAGCGCGGCTGATGCAACGCCCATATTACCAAAGACGCCGTTGATGGCGATGGGCATTCCGGTTTTTGCGCGACCCTGAACCAGCATGGCCAGGCCCACCGGGTGGTAGATGGCGGCAAAGACCCCGACTAGCGTCAGGCAAATGCCCATTTGCAGCGGCGTATTGGCCAGACTTGCCAATAGCGAACTCGCCCCAATGCCAATGAAGAAAATCACCATCATATTTTCCCGACTCCACTTATCTGCCAGCCACCCTGCGGGAATGGTGCAGGCACCGAAGGCGATGAAGCTCGCGGTGGCATAGGGGATGAGTTGGGAATAGCTGATTGACCATTCTTCGGTCAATACCAGGGCTGCGACGGTGGCGAAAATCAGCAAAAAAAAGTGGTCGAGGAAATGACCAATATTAAGAAACGCGATGTCTAATTTATGATACTGCATGGGTAAATCCTCGGCAAATCTTCAAGACTATTGAATCCAGGTCATGATGGAATTAAAACCGTGGTACTTCCCATCTCCTGTGATTAGCTGGTCAGGTGCGACCTGGTATTGTGTTTCGTATTGCATATGAATAAACATCCCATTGATGAAGCACCCCGACCAGCGTATTCTCCATCAATTTGATCCTGAGTGTAAGTGGGAAAGCGCTGCGGATAAAGCCTGTCTCGTGCCTGGTTCCGCTCCCGCTGAGAATCCACCAGGTCCTCTGGACTATAAACACCGGGCTATAAATATCGAGTTATAAACATCAAGCTATAAACATCGTCATCAAGATACATTGCCATGAACATTGAAACACTATCCGGCTTAGAAGTACTGCAGGGAATTATTCGGGGTGATCTACCCCATCCCAGTATTACCACCACCATTCCCATGGAATTTAAAGAAGTTGGAGAGGGATATGTGATTTTCGAGGCCATGGCAACGGATGCTCACCTCAACCCCATGGGAGGAACCCATGGTGGCTTCGCCGCCACGGTGCTTGATTCGGTAACGGGTTGCGCGGTGCATAGCCGTCTGGAAGCGGGGGTACCCTATGGCACCATTGATTTGGCGGTAAAGATGTTAAGGCCGGTGCCACAAAACCAGACGCTTGTTGCCGAAGGACGGGTGATCAATTTATCCCGGTCCCTTGGGGTTTCCGAGGGAACCCTGAAAGATGAAACCGGCCGTTTGCTGGCCCATGCTACCTGCACTTGCATGATTATTCGGCGATGAAGCCAAAAAGATCGAGGCAGGAATTAAGGCAGGAACTAAGGTAAGGCATTGGGGCAAAACCAGTTTAGCGCAAGAAATTACGCAAGAAATCAGGGCATCCCGGCCAGTATTTGATTGAGGGTTGAGGCAACCCGATCCAGTTCCTCTTCGCTGATAACAAGAGGGGGAAGCAATCGAACCACGGTGGGTCCCGCAGGCAGGGCGAGAATATGATGGGCCATGAGTTTTTCGATTACTGGCCTGGATTTGGTCTTGAGCTCAATACCGATCATTAAACCCAGTTGGCGAACTTCCCGTATGGCGCTGGCGCTTTGGTCCAGTTTGTCCATGAAGTAATCGCCTTTTGTTTTTGCCTGGGTGGGTAGGTCGTTGTCCAGCATGAAATCAATGGTGGCGCTGGCGGCGGCACAGGCTAAAGGATTACCCCCAAAAGTTGAGCCATGTTTCCCCGCAGCGGAAGTGATTTTTTCGCTACACAGCACGGCCCCCATGGGAAAGCCGCCCGCCATGGCTTTTGCCACGGTCATGATATCAGGACTAACCCCTAGGGTTTGACATCCAAACATGCTACCGGTGCGAGCGAATCCAGTTTGAATTTCGTCGAGTATCAGTAATACATTTCGTTCGTCGCATAATGCCCGAACCTGTTGCAGATATTCCCGATCTGCTAACCGTACACCTCCTTCTCCCTGTACAACTTCAAGCACGATGGCGGCGGTATTGTCATCCACGGCGGCGGTAAGCTTATCGATTTTGTTAAAAGGAACGAAGCTGTGTCCGGGAATCAGAGGTTCAAATTCCTGTCGATATTTAAAGGTTGCGCTAAGTGCACCCATGGACCTACCATGAAAGCCCCGCATTGCGCTGATGAATCCATTTTTTCCCGAAGTGATACGAGCGAATTTTAATGCTGCCTCCATGGCTTCCGTACCAGAATTGCAAAGAAAAACCCGGTTGAGATTATCCGGCGCGATGCCCACCAGCTTTTTCATTAGCATGGCTCGAGTATCATTATAAAAAATTCCCGGGCAGGTAATCAGTCGTTGGGCCTGATCCCCAATGGCTTTAGCGACGGCAGGGTTCGCGTGCCCAATGGATGCGACGCCAATACCAGCGGCGCAGTCAATGTATTCATTGCCTTTATCGTCCCAAAGCGTCGAGCTTTCTCCTCTGGTAATCACGATATCGCGTTTGGGATAAACTTCGAAGGCGTATTGCTGTTCTGTGTCGATCCAATGGGTCATTTGTTGGGCTCTAAAGTATAAACGTTGAGATGGTGCTGGCTGGAGTTCAGCTGTTGACGGGTGTTTCGATTAACGTGCTTAGAACTTATGATCAGGGTTGTATCCACGTACCACCGCCATTGAGGGCGTCGGTAATCGGGTTATCGCCCCGACCGTCGCAGATGATGATTTTTTTCACATTGCCTTTTGCCAGTTTATTTAAAGCGTGCATTTTACGTTTCATTCTGCCTTCCACCTGTTGCTCCCGAGCCTCCAGTTCCCCATAGCTTAATCGGGTGTGAACGGAGTCGGGATCATTAATGTCCTCCATGAAACCCGGGGCTTCGATTAGTTGAATCACCGTATCGGCATCCAGCCCCAGCTGCAGCTTGCAAACAATGTCGTCATTTTCAGAATTAATGGCATTCCCATTTTCATCGCAAATCGGAATGGTAAGAACCGGTACGTATCCATTATCGATTAACATCCTGAGCAGGTCTGAATTTACCTCTGCGGGTTTTCCAGAGAAATCCCGTTTCAACATTTTTTTGCCGTTTTCCATTACGCGAATGCCTTTGTTGCGCCTTCCCTGCACAATGCGTCCGTCAAGGCCGGTGAGACCAACCGCGTTAATGTCATTTTGTTGACACAGTTCCACCAGACGTTTGTTGCGCAAACCACTGTAGGCCATGAGGATGGCGTCCAATGCATTTTCGTCAGAAAATACACTGGTATAACCAGAAAGAGACGTGAGTATGGTTTTTTCAAATCCCATTTTTTCCGCTACTTCATCCCGCAATGCATTGGCACCATGAATGATCATGAACGATTCTGTTAAGGTTGAAAGGTCTTTGATAATTGCTGGGAGGTTCAGCTTTTCGCCGCCGCCAATTTTAACGATAAGCATGGATATATCAGGAAATGAAATGTTGGATAGCTCGATAATTCAAGTCAGATTGGCATGTTAAGTTCTGACGTCAGGGTATCAAGGGTGAAAATCTGGTGATTGTCAATGGTCTTCCATAAGGTTTTCCAGGAGGTCTTGCATTGAGTGTCCAGTGGAGTGCCTATTTGGTCGCGCAAAGAATAAGGCTGGGAGCAAATGATGCGAAGTCCGTCCTCGAATAACGTATGGAGGGCGAAGTAATCCGGATTCTCCCCAAACAGGCTGCAAATCTGTACAGATTTTTTGTTGCTGAGAAAAAAATTCATGGCCCGAATGTAGCGAGTGCGTTTCTTGATGATGTCAACGCCTTTCCGGGTTGCCGGAGCGATGTCTCCTTTATCAAAGCGTTTGATGTAATTGAAAATTTTCTCCGCTCCAATGCGACCTTCTGATTTAATTTTTACGCCCTGTAATTCGCCATTAAATAGAAATACATTCTCTCCATCATCAAAGGGCATGTTGTTTTCCACCACAATGCCTTCGTCTCTAAAGGCACTTCGTGCGTGGACCAGGAACAGACGGGTTTGGGGAATATCGTCCATGGGATCTTCCCAGATAGGAAGAATGTTGTGATAAAACTGCCAATTCTCATTTTCGTCAATCCATGCACAACCCCAGCCGTGGCCCTGATATTCTGGGCTGTCTTTGCATACTTTTTTAAAGGCATCCAGATGGCTAAGAGGATTCACGCCATGGGGATGGTTAAGCAACAGAAGTCGGCACATTGGGTTTGTTTAGAATTGGGCCAGTGGTTAGGTTAGAGGGTAAGCTAGAAGATTGGGCCAGAGATCACGTCAGAGATCAGGCCAGAAGATCGGCCAGAGCCGGGGGTAGGCCTGCTCCCATCAACAGGCATCAAATGGGATGTAGTCCGGCAAAACCCAAAGCGGTATCTTCATCAAATCCATGCATCAGATTAAATGCCTGTACGGCCTGGCCTGCGGCACCCTTCATTAGGTTGTCGATTGCACTCATGACTACCAGACGATTGCTGTCCGGGTCGAGTTCAAAACCGATATCACAATAATTGGTACCGCTCAATAGTTTGGGCTCAGGGTAGCGATAAATCCCGCTCCGTTCCTTGACGATGCGGACAAAACGTTCGTCACCATAGTCTTCCCGATAAATCTTCCAGATGTCTTTCTCCGTTAGGGACTGGTTGAGAAAGACATGACAGGTGGCCAGGATGCCCCTCACCATTTCAATGGAAGTGGCCGAAAAAGAGATTTGGGGGGTGGCGTCGAAACGATCACCCAGCTCTTGCACCATTTCTGCCACGTGCCGGTGGCCGGTGGGTTTATAGGAGCGTACCGCGCCACTGCGTTCAGGATGATGACTGGCATCGCTCGCACTATTCCCGCCCTGGCTGGAGCCGGCTTTGACCTCGATTACGGCTTGTTCTGCCAGGCCACGCTTGAATAGAGGTTGCAGAGCCAAAATGGTGGCGGTGGCATTACAGCCCGCTCCTGTCACCAGATTTGCCTCGCGAATCAGATCGCGATTGATTTCGGGTATGCGTAGACAAACTGTTCAAGGTATTCCGGGCAGGTATGAGGTTGCTTATAGAAGCGTTCGAAAGAGGCGGCGTTATTGAGTCGAAAATCACCACTAAGATCAACGATTCTGGGCGCAAGTGCGCGATACTTTTCGATGCTATTCATGGCGTGGCCATGGGGTAAACTAAGAAAAATCAGATCACAGTTCGTGAGTTCAGCGATGGCGCAAAACTTAATGGAAGTGGATTTTCTTAGATTGGGATGTACCTTGCTTACCGGTTTACCTGCAAACCGTTCTGAAGTCACCTGATGAATATGGACATTGGGGTGATCAAGCAACAGTCGCACCAATTCGCCACCACCGTAGCCACTTGCGCCGACGATCGAAACCGAAATGGGCGGAACCGAAATGGAAACACTCTGGGTCATAAAACTAGACTAGGGAAACGTGATGAATGATTATGTTCGTGCGCTGGAAAGCACGAAGTCGATGACTTTGTCGGGAATGTTAACCCCCGTAGTGTCGATGCTATTGCGAAACTCCATGGTGTAGTTCACTTCGTTCACTAACAAACCCTCTTCGGTTTCAAAAAGATCCACTGCTAATACCCCGCCGCCCACTGCCTCTGCCGCCGCGACACAAATGTCTGCAAGTTCGGGGGTGATGGGGCAATTACTGGCGCTAGCGCCTCGGGCAGTGTTGGTAATCCAGTGTTCTGAGCTTCGATAAATAGCCGCAATGCATTCTCCACCGACGACAAAAGCGCGAATGTCCCGACCTTTCTTGGCAATGTATTTCTGAATAAAGAAAATGGAATGATGATAACTACCGAGAACCGTTTTATGCTCGAGTATGGTTTCTGCGGCGTCCCGGTCATTAATCTTGGAGAGTAATCGACCCCAGGAGCCAACTGCTGGCTTAAGTACAACGGGATAGCCCAGCTCTTCAATTGCCTCAAGAGCGGATGTCTCAGTAAACGCGATACGCAGGTCCGGCTGAGGGACGTCATGATCTTTCAACGCAACCGCGGTGAGTATCTTATCGCCGCAGGTGAGGGAGACGTCATAGGTATTAACACAGGGAATTCCCAGACTTTGGAAAAGTCGAAGTGCATGCAGTGCCCGGGAATGATTGATGCTGCGCTCAACGATGACATCCACCTCAGGTTTGGCGGTTAGGTCGAAGGTCATCTCTCGATCATCGAGCATCACCAGCTCGACATTGGGGCGTTTTTTAAACTCGGTAACGAGAAGCTTTTCTTCTTTTCGAATGAGGGAGTGTAAAAAGCCGACTCTTATTGTCCCCAATCTTCTTCTGCCTCCGGCGCGACTTCAATTTTTAAGGGGTCGATGCTAGTGACTTCCAATTCAGTGCCACAATCGTCGCACTCTAATAGTTCACCTTTAAGGGTATCGGCTCCAAGTGACAGATCGTTGTCACAGACAGGACATTGACTCATGTGTATTTACTCTTTTTGGTTTTCCAGAATGATTTGAGGATCTATGCCTGAGCTTTTCATCCCATAAACTTTTTATCCCATAACAGTGGGGTTAACAATGGAGCATTTTGAATGACAGTACTCATTGGCTGGTTTTCTGAATGGGTTGTTCAGGCAAGAAAACTGCACCTGAAATGTACCGCTAGTGTGTTGATTTCACAACATTTCCAGAGCTGAAATCTTAATGATATTTGCGAAAGTTTACTCATTACTCACCATTATTGACCAAAAGAGCCCCAGGATTCATTACTATCAACAATATTTATAAAATCCATTGTATATTGATTATCAAATATGGGTGGAAAATATTATGATTACGCATAATAATTTTAACGACTTTGGCAACACTGTTTTATGACTAATAATCAATCGATTGATCTCTCCAAACACGGAATTACCACTACCTCCGAAATCGTCTACAACCCATCTTATGAACTGCTTTTCGCGGAAGAGACCAAAGAAGAGCTTGAGGGGTATGCCCGGGGGCATCTTACGGAATCCGGAGCCATTGCGGTAGACACGGGGATATTTACCGGTCGATCTCCCAAAGATAAATACATTGTGCAGGATGGCACCACTAAAGATACTTTTTGGTGGGCTGACCAGGGCAATAACGACAACAAACCCTTAACTCAGGCTCACTGGGAAAGCTTGAAATCCCTCGTCACCAATCGTCTAAGTGGGCAGAGACTGTTTGTCGTGGACGCGTTCTGTGGAGCGAATCCCAATACCCGACTGAGTATTCGGTTTATTGTTGAGGTGGCATGGCAGGCACATTTCGTGAAAAATATGTTTATTCGCCCTAACGATGATGAGTTGGCAAATTTTGAACCTGATTTCGTTGTCCTGAATGGCTCACAGACCCGGAATTCAGACTGGGAGTCCATGGGAATGAACTCGGAAAATTTTGTGGCGTTTAATCTTACCGAGAAAATGCAGCTGATCGGTGGAACCTGGTATGGTGGAGAGATGAAAAAAGGAATGTTCTCTGTGATGAACTATTTGCTGCCTCTAAAAGGAATGGCCTCCATGCATTGCTCGGCCAATGTTGGAGAAGACGGTGATACAGCCATTTTCTTCGGTTTGTCTGGAACGGGCAAGACCACTCTGTCCACTGACCCCAAACGCAAACTCATTGGTGACGATGAACATGGATGGGACGATGATGGCATCTTCAATTTCGAGGGAGGGTGTTATGCCAAGACCATTGATCTGAGCGAAGAGGCAGAACCGGATATTTATCGTGCCATAAAACGGGACGCATTGCTGGAAAATGTCATGGTGAATGGCCAGGGAGAAATCGACTACTCCGATAGTTCAAAAACCCAGAACTCCCGGGTGTCCTATCCCATTTATCACATCGACAATATTGTTAGCCCAGTTTCCAGGGGCGGTCATGCTACCAAAGTCATTTTCCTTTCTGCGGATGCGTTCGGCGTACTTCCACCGGTTTCCCGGCTTACACCCGAACAGACAAAATACCATTTCCTTTCCGGCTTCACAGCCAAGCTCGCGGGTACGGAAAGAGGAATCAATGAACCAACTCCTACATTTTCTGCCTGTTTCGGTGCCGCCTTCCTGAGCCTCCATCCAACCAGGTATGGCAAAGAATTAGTAAAGAAAATGGACATGAATAACGCCCAGGCTTATCTGGTTAATACGGGATGGAATGGGAGTGGCAAACGCATTTCCATTAAAGACACCAGGGCGATTATTGATGCGATTCTGGACGGGTCCATCGAACAGGCAGCGTTCTCTACGATCCCCTATTTTAATCTGGCGATCCCTTCCTCCGGACTTAATGGTGTGGATTCCGGGATTATTGATCCCCGTGATACCTATGAAGACCAGGAGCAGTGGAGTAAAAAAGCGACCCATTTAGCGGGCCTTTTTATTAAGAATTTCGAAAAATACGCGGACAATGAAGAAGGTAAAAAGCTAGTAGCCGCCGGCCCGGTTTTGTAGAACCCCACTGATCTTTGGGAAAACCCTTTAAACAAAGACATCCATGGAAATCTCTGTCAGGAAAAGCACTCGTTCATCAAAGGATTTCGGTTAAAGGGATACCCGGTACTATTGAAACGATTTCATGAGTCCTGATGATCAGCAAACTCCCCCTCTCACACACCGTGAGGTGCAATGGTAATAGGGGGTTGCCTCAATATTGATAGGTTGCCGTCGTGCAATGGTTATGCCTGACTCCTGTCTGGTGGGGTGATTCCGTTAACGTGGTCGTAAACCAAAACCCAATGAAAACCTAATGAAAACCCAATGCTGTCAACCTCTTTATAACCTTTTTGTGGGTGTCCGGGTTTAGCTGTTCTTAAGAAAATCTACAAAGTGTTTGATCAAGCCGTGTTTCGGTGCATTGGAAGGCCAGACGGCAAATGTGGCGACAGGGTCTGTGATCCAGTCGGGAAGGAGGTGCACGAGGTTTCCTTTAACAATATCTGGTTCAGCAATTAACTCAGGTACGATGGCGATTCCGGCCCCGGCACGGGTTAATTGTGACAAGGCTTGTACGTTATTTACGCTAATTCGAGAGTTCTGCTTTGACACTAGTTGACGTTTACCTGCTTTGCAAAATGTCGGTTTTTTTCTCCATACTGGCGCCAGTTCCAACCAATCCCAATCGCTTAGCTCGCTGGGTGACAGTGGTTTCGGTCGGGTTTTGAGGTAGGAAGGGGCGACAACCAGTTGCCGATGGATGTCGAATAACTTTATCGATTTGAGTGAGCTGTCTTTCAACTCTCCTACTCGAATGGCGACATCATATCCATCGTTAATTATATCTCGTCGGTCATCAGAAAAATCTACCGAGAGATTCACCCGAGGGTAGCGTATGGTGAATTCGGCCAATTGATCCATTAGATTCGATGGTGCCAGCACAGCCGGTGCGGTTAGGCGTAGAACACCGGAAAGCTGGTGTGTCTGATTGGCAATATGTTGAAGACCAGCTTCAGCGGCATTGATCATGTTGTGCGCAGCGGCAAGTAAGCATTTGCCATCTTGTGTCAGTGTCAATTTGCGGGTAGAGCGATAGAGAAGCGCGGTACCGAGCCGTTCCTCGAGCTGGCCTACGTGATGGCTGACCACGGAAGGAGATAGGCGCAGCGCCTTGGCTGCGCCGCGAAATGATCCGTGGTCAACGGTCTTTGCGAAAATCGCAATTTGGCGTAGTTCATTCAACATTATGCCAATAATCCAAACAATAAAATCTAATAATACTATCTTATCAATCAATAAAAAAGTATCTATAGTCTCTCCTCGATGAAAGCTTCTGGAGCTTCACACATCCATTTCAATATTATTTAGGAAAGAATCATGAAATTATTCAAAGCGTCTCTGACCGTAATTGCATTACTTCTTGGGTCGATAGGAAGCGCCGCTATGGCGGACGACAAGAAGGTGGTCCAGATATTCTACGACCTTTTGAGCAACCCAGCCTCTGAGCAACACGCAACAGCTTTCAAAGGAATCGCTGCTGAAAACTGGGAGAGTCTCGGCGACTATTCCGGTGCAAACAAAACCATAGACAAATTTCTGGGTCAAGTCGGTGGGTTTGGCAAACTGATTCCAGATCTGAATTGGAAAGTAGAGCAGATGATTCAGGAAGGAAATCAGGTTGTTGTAAAAAGCCGTGCAACTGGTATCCCGGTAGGGCCTTTATTTGGTGTTGATGGCAAAGGGAAGGGCTTTGATATTTTGACCATCGATATACATACTGTCGAAGATGGTAAAATCGTCCGCTCTTATCACGTCGAAGACTGGCGGGTGCACTGCGTCAGTTGAGCGCAGAGTAAAGGCTATAGCTCATTGGAGAATACCAGACATTATGAAACGCCTTATAATTGCCGGATGTGTATCTGTGCTCTATGGTTTGTGTTTGCCTTTGCATGCGACAGAACCAGGGATATGTGTAGCAGAGGCGGACAAGCTTTCGGTTCAACAACTTGAGCCGATCTCCTTACCACAAAGAGAAGGGCCGCGTACACGAACAAGTGGCCGGGTTCCCCATGTCCAAATTGGGGTAAAGGCGGTACCGTCGGTTAATCAGGAATTGCGCCGATTGGCCTTCTCCTTGCCTGATGTTGAGAAACGGCCAACGATTGTTTCTCTTCCCGGAACAGATGGGATGTGGTTAAACGATCTGCTACCTATTGTGAGTCCCAAAGCCATTGTTGCCGGTCGTGAATTTGCGCATATTCATACAGATGGAAGTTTGCATGCACCTCTGCCGTATCGACGTGCACTGGAATTAACCAGCAAGGGCTGGGGAGAACGACATCCCTGGGCAGATAAAAGAGACGGCTGGGAGGGGCTTGTGATGCTCTATACACCTCGCTCATTGGAAGAGCTAACAATCACTTTTCAGCTGATTCTCGAATCCTACAACCATATTACCGGGAAAAGCCTTGGAGTGTCGGATTGTTAGGAAGAGCTAAAAAGGCTAAAAAGGCACCAGGATATCCCTCTGTTGAGGTCTTCAATTTAGTAGAACTATTTTTGATTATGGCAGCGGCATTCCGATCACTGTCTCATGTCTCAATGGGAGAACATGATGAATCGCAGAAACCTACTTGCTACTTCTATTGGTGCCGTTTCGGCTTTTTCGTCTAACCAGCAAACCCGGTCGCTTGTGACCGAATGGTTTATATCGTTTTATTCCTTTGGTGTGTCTCCCAATGACTCTCTTATCACGCTCTAACGGTTATCATTCCCGAAACCATTAATGATGAATTAGAAGTTTCGCTTCCAGCCAAAGAAAACGGCTTTTTCCTGATCGGCATCGGGTTGTGATGCAGGGTTTTTGGTATAGGAAAGATGGGTAAACAGGTTGTTGTTTCTGTTCACTTCATAATTGTAGTAGGCCTCAAAGATTTTTTCCTGATCGCCATGCTCAAATGACAATCCAGTACTTTCAAAACCGATGGCTCCGGTTCCCCTGTCCTGGCTCACTGGAAGGGTTAGCGTTGCCGAGCCTCCGATGGTTTGCAATGGACTGCTGTAGGAAAGCCCCATGGAATCTTTGTTGGTGAATACGTTGTCCATTAGCATTCCAACGGCATATCCTTCCGTTCGGATAGTTGAGAAATCAGTTAACAAACTGTTTCTGCTTTCTTCTACGGTGGAAACTCCCTGGAAGAATCCACCAAGAAAAGAAATATTATCAGTTACGTTATAGGCCCCGTTTAGTCCCAGATAATAAGTACTGGTATTATCAACACCGAGGACGCTATCCGAAGATCCTCCCAGCAGACTACCCTGTT
>JAAHTH010001654.1_pt2 | contig 14297 bp, 13 predicted proteins | sample 6116091 | NCBI WGS metagenome assembly JAAHTH01 (sample SAMN13939990, study PRJNA603662) | sponge metagenome | isolation source: marine sponge | host: Mycale hentscheli | place: New Zealand | collected 2006
AGATTATATAATAGAATGGTGGAAGAAGAAAGCACAGAAGAGATGGGAGAAACTACAGAAAGAAGGTAAATTGAGAACAGAGTTAGAAATATATAATAAAGAAAACATAAAGACAAAAAATAGAAAGGATATAATTAGATAAGATGAAAGACAAAGAAAGAAATACAAAGATAATCTCAATCATAATGTTGGTTGGGATTGTTTATATTCTATGGGGTAATGTACAATATAGAAACAAAATAGAGGTAATGGAAACAGAGATTCAACAAATAGAACAAAAATACGTACAATTTCAACAGAAAATTGATACTATCGAAACAAAACAATAACTTTTATATTTAATATTAAACAATATATAGAGATGGAAATAAATGATTACACAGAATCACAGAGATTATTCTCCTTAACGAGATTCACTAAGGAAGACGCACACTCACTACAGACACTAATGAATAAATATGTTGATAGACATTGTGTTGTTTGTGGAAAGTGTAGAGGACAAATAAGGTTCACCATTAAGAGATATAAAAATTGGTTTAACCGTAACAATATCACCTCTGATGAGGTTAAAGAGGACGTTCATAGTTGTATAGACTGTGGTAAAGAATTAACCGATAAGAGAAGAAAAAGATGTAAAGACTGTAAATAATGACTGTTAGACAAGAGAAGTTTGTAAACGAATATTTAAGTAATGGGTTTAACGCCACACAGGCTGCTAAGAGTGCTGGTTACTCAGAAAAGACGGCGTATTCACAAGGACAACGACTGTTGAAACACGATGAAGTTAAAATACAGGTGGAAAAGGTTAGGGAAAAATTATTAAAAGATAGTGAGACAAAGGTTGAAGATTTGGTTAATGTATTGAAAGAGATTACAGAGAATGAAATAGAAAGACGACCTACCGCCTCCATTAAGGCGATAGAAGTCCTATGTAAATTATTAGGACTAAACGCTACAGAGAAATCAGAAATCACCCATCAATACCAACCCTTATTCGGACCTAAGAAAGATGATAAGGATGGAGGAACAAAATAAATTCGTCTATACAACCGCTATAGATAAAATCAGAAATCTTACTAAAAGAAAAAAAATTATACAAGGGGGTACATCCGCTGGAAAAACTTTTGGTATTCTCCCCATTCTCATCAACAAAGCGATAGAAGAACCCAACTTAGAGATTAGTATAGTATCAGAGTCAGTCCCTCACCTTCGTAGAGGATGTCTAAAAGACTTTCTCAAAATTATGGAACTAACCCATAGGTTTAAATCAGAAGACTTTAATAAGACACATTTAAAATATACTTTTCATAATGGGAGTTATATTGAATTTTTTAGTGTTGATGATGAATCCAAACTCAGAGGGGCGAGAAGAAATATTCTCTATATCAATGAGGCGAACAACGTATCCTATGAAGCGTATCTACAATTATCCATTAGAACCAACAGAGACATATATATTGATTTTAACCCTACTCATAGATTTTGGGCACATAATGAAGTTCTTAAAGAAGAGGATTCAGAGATACTCATTCTTACCTATTTGGATAATGAGGCGTTAGACCCTCAGATTGTAAAACAGTTAGAACTAAATAAAGAAAAAGGTAAAACCTCTAATTATTGGTTTAATTGGTGGAAGGTTTATGGTGAAGGTTCTATCGGGGTTTTAGAAGGCGTCATCTTTGACAGTTGGACTGAGATAGATAAGATACCTATGGACGCTAAACTTATTTGTTATGGAATGGATTTTGGGTTTACAAACGACCCCAGTACGCTTATTGGTTTGTACAAATATAACGATGAATTAATTGTTGATGAGGTATTCTATAGGAAAGGGTTGTTAAACTCCGACATATCGAATATAATGAAGTCTGAGGGGATTGTAGGAGAGGTGTACGCTGATAGTAGTGAACCTAAATCTATAATGGAGTTAAAGAGGTATGGACATAATGTTAAATCTGTTACCAAAGGAAGGGACAGTATTATCTTTGGTATTAATGTATTACAACAGTACCCCTTATTAGTTACAAGACGTTCATCTAATCTAAAGGATGAGTTAACCAAATATAACTGGAAGAAAGATAAAGAGGGGAATACACTTAATGTTCCAATCGATTCACACAATCACGCTATTGACGCTATGAGATATGGAGCGATGATGAAGTTAGGTAAGAGAACCACAGGTATACGTCCATTTAGAATTGGATAATCCTACACACTATAATGAAGTAAAAACATAAATAGGTAATTAATATTTATAATAAAAGGAAAACGATATGATAAAAGTAAATTTTGAAATAGATGATGATAGTAAATCATTTGATGTTCCAGAGAATTGGGATGAGGTAACAGTAGAACAGTTTATGGGATTGGTTGTATTACAAGAAGAAGCGAAGGAAGAGGTTAACCCTCTCAATACAATAATTAAGTTGACACACCTAATGACAGGTATTCCAATTGATATTGTAGAGATGATTCCAGTAGACCAATTTCATTTAATACAGGATACATTAAAGTATACAAAAGATGAGGTTGATATAGAGAAGAAAGACTCTGTAACAATAGATGGTGATACTTACTTTATTAAGAATGATTTCAACTCCCTTACAATGGGTGAGACGATAACAATAGAAACGTTAGTTAAAGATACCCAAAATGTAATGAGTATCTTCGACAAACTACTATGTGTGTTCTTAAGAAAGAAAACTAAAAAGGGTAATTTAGAAACGTTTAAATCAACCTTTATAGAAGAAAGAAGTGAGATGTTTAGAAGGTTACCGATTAGTGAAGTATACGCCATTATGGTTTTTTTTTCAAGTGGCGTGAATTCATCAGAGGTAACTACCACACCCTCTTCGGTAAAAATAAAGAAGTAAAGAAGAAGAAAAAGAGTAGATTTGAAATAAGTGGACCGACAGAAATAGGTGAACAATTTAGATGGTACAAGATTATACATATCCTAATAAGTGAATTAAATTTAACAGAAGAGGACATATATAAAAAGAACTATATCAGTTGTTTAAATTGGTTGGCGTATTTACACGAAGATTCTAAGGTTAAAGAGAATCAGATGAAACAAAAAATGTAATATTATGGCGTTAAGTGGAACAACAAAAATAGTAACAATGAATGAGTTGATAAAGAAGTTTTCGGACTTCTCTGACAACCACGAACAATTAATGGACTTTGGTTATGGACCTACATCAGATATAGGGGTATCACGAAAGATGTCATTCCCTTATTTATGGATTACACATAGAGGTCCTTCAACAATACAGGTATCAAACAAATCACAAATCCCAGAGATGAGTCTTACATTTATCATTGTAGACCAAATCAATTATCAGAAGAATTATTTAGATGAGAATGGATTGGATAGTGATAACCAACAAGAGATTATTTCTGATTGTCTACAGATAGTACAGGATTTAATTAACTACATTAGTTCCCAATTGGGTAGACAAGGTGTTAAGTTAATGGATGAAGCAGTAACTATTCAACCAACGTTTGATGATACAGATGATAGAGTAACTGGATGGGTAGCAGACATACCCTTAAAACTAATACACTTTAATTGTGATACACCAATAGTATAAGATGGCGAAGAAGGTAGAATTATATGATAAGAAGGTTTTAAATGAGTTTGGTAAAGACTATGTTAAAATCCTTATAAGGTTACTTAAGAAAGAAGGTAAGGACGCTACGGGTGCGTTAATCAATTCAATCAGTTATAAGTTAAGGGATGTAGCGGGTATAATACAATACCAATTAATATCAAATGATTATTTAACTTATGTTGATGAGGGTAGAAGACCAGGTACTTATCCACCCATCAGAGCGATATCAGATTGGGTAAGAGTAAAGGGTATATCACAAGACGCTGTATTTCCTATAGCGAGAAGTATATACAAATTCGGTATAGAACCCACTAACGTTATCTCTAAGACACTAAGGGAGATTCAGACATCACCTACCCTCAATAAGAAATATGAAGACACTCTAGTCGACAATTTAGAAAAACTGATTGCGGGTGAAATAATAAAATTAGAACAATAAAAATATAGAAATGAATGTATTAGTACAACCTTCAGAACATATGGGAGCGTATTCAGCGATACCCCTAAGATTATTCGATACAGATTCCACCTTATCTGACAACTATAAATATGTGGTTAATATACTTTGGGATAAAGTTACCTTTAGTGGTACCTCATCAGCGAACGTAGGTGGTATTGTATATACATCACTTATTACAGACACCCCTCATAATTTCAGTGTGGGTGATACAGTATTTGTGAATGATATAGATAACAATGACACACAGACTGATTATTATATCGTTAGAAAGGTTTTAGATGAGAATACAGTAGTTATAAATGTTTTATGGACACAACCCTACGGACCTTCATTAGAATCGACTGTGAGTAGAGTAATTAAATATAAGTTAAATCCAGATTTAGAGAATGAATGTAAATTGGATTTATCTAATACATTAAAGGATTTTGTATCTCAGAACTTAGATGATACCATTTCTGATTTACCCTTTTTAGGGGACACCACAAGATTTGATTATGATTTATCAATTGGTAGTGAGAGTGTATTTGTATTACGATTTGATGATAATAAATTTGAGGATGGTAATGTAGGTTTCTTAACATCTACTTATACGGGTGTTACAGATACACCATTCCAAATAGGCGACCAAATACAAGTAGACCAAGATATAGAAGGGTGGAGTTATAACGATAATTTCTTTGGTAGTGGTAATGTAGGATTTACATCCTTTACACAATCACATAACTTCTTAAGTGGACAAACAGTACAAGTGGTAGGACAAGTAACCAACCCTCAATATAATGGATTTACAACCATCGTAGATGTTCCAGATTCACAATCATTAGTTACAAGTGTACCATTCGGTAACGTTTCTCCTGTAGAGGGAGGTACTATATATGGTACAAGTCGTCCCTCTTATAATGGGGTATCGACAATTATAGATATTGTGACTGCGACAACTGGAGTTATCATAGTAGTGGATAAACCATTTACTACCAATTCATCAGAGATAGGGGGTAATATTCGTTTCGCTGATGGTAGGATTACATCCATATTTAATGAAGCGTCCATAACAGATTTAAAGTGTTATAACGCACATATAAATAGATTAGATTATACAGTGGATGCGTTTGAACCATATTACATAGACCCAGTCAATTGTACGGGTTCTACTTTTGATAATAAGATATCTACATTCTTAACACATAACAACCCTTCACAGAAATATAGAATAGAACCATCTACAAAGTCCTTCTTATTGACTCACTCAGACTCAGGGAGTACTTCTAATGGATTAGGATTTGATTTCTATAATAGTAGTAACGAACTCTTAGGAAAGGTGTCACAACAAAGTATTTATTATGAGGATATGTATTCACCAATTGGGTTAGAACAACTCGCTACCAACATAGATAGTTACATTCAACTTAGTGGTTCTACATCAGACCCTTTTAATAGTTGGAGTGGTAGTGTTGATAATTACTCTGTATATATGTCATCCGATTGTGGTGACTGTTGTGAGTGTGATATCTTCTTTGATGCGTATTATAAAGATATGACATCAGAGTTAGAGATACTCTATACCAAACAGAGTGGTACTTTAGGAGGTTATAATTACTTTTATGGGACTTTAAGTGGGGGAACAATAGAAACCCAACTATGGTACGTAGATGACGCTATACCTATATCTGATAATGGATGGTATTTAACAGAAAGAGGTGTAACCGCTATTACCGCAGCGACTGACTTCTACGCTTTCGACAAAGCGAATGACACATTCTGTCCTGTATTTGATGGACAAGAATGGGCAGCACCATTAGATTCAATAATCGCAGCGAATGTAAATCAAGGTTTTACATTTATCTTAGATAGTGTAAGAGCGATATCAGAAAAAGTATGGTTTGAAATCAATGATGACTGTTCTGATTATGAAGTATATCATTTGATGTGGAAGGACAGATATGGTAGTTGGTTAAGTTACCCCTTCATTTATTGGAGTAAGGACTTTACAGAGGTTGAGAGAAGTACCTATTATAAGACTGAGGGTAATTGGAATGATGATACATATGGTTACGACCCTTATGGTAGAGGTGAGACTCAATACTTTGGTAGAAGTAGAGATAAGGTAACCCTTAATAGTGGATGGGTAAAAGATTATGAGAATGATTTAATTAAAGATTTATTAGAATCAACATCAGTATATTTACAAGACCCAGAAGGTAGACTATTGGCTTGTATCTTAGAAGAGAAATCTTTAGAGTTCAAAAAGAATAATCAGATAATGATATATAACTATACAATGTCAGTCAGATTAAGTAACAATGAGGTAAGGTTCTAAATCCTACACACTATAATAGTAGATAAACAGAAATAGATAAAATATATTTTAAATAAAAGATTATGAATTTATCAGAATACTGGAAAGAATTATTTGAAAGGGTATCAATGGATGATAACGGTAATTTAAATTGTGTAATAGTTACTCCAACCACCCCTATAGAAAAAGGGGTATCTGAGTACAATACAATATCTTTATTAGAATTATCACCAGAAGGGTATGTGTATATATATCTAGCGTAAATAAAAAGAAATAAAAAATAAATAAAATGAGTGAAAACGTTAATAATCAATATGATTTTTTTAAGATAGTAAATCTATCAGAGAACGGAGCCATAGGAGTAAACGTCATCAGTGGAGGAACTGGTGGTGGAGGTGGACAAACCAATACCGTTGTAGGTTCAAATGGAATAACAAATGTGGGTACTAATGTTAACGCTGATTTATCTTTGGATACAAGTGGTGTTGTAGCGGGTTCTTATGAAAACGTTAACCTTACAGTAAATGATAGGGGACAGATAACTACTGCGTCTAATGGTTCTATTCCAGCGATAACAGTACTTTCAAATAATACTAACATAGTAGAGATAGGTGATGAATCTGATTTCCCTTCTCCATCGGGTGGTGTAATTGATTTGGTATCGGGTACTACCTATGTTATTAGAGGTGATGTTGAGATGACAAATACCCTTAGAATATTAGGAGAGAATATATCTATTATAGGTTTCGATAGAGATAAGGATGGTTTATCTTATGTAGGTGATTTAAGTGGTGGAGATTTCATCTCAACAAGAGATGTTAATTTCACTATGAGTAATATTAGAATTAGTTCTACCAATACTACCGCAGGTACAGTAGCGTTCAGAGGAACAAACTTTGACTATGGTACGTATAATGATGGTAGATTAAAATTATTAAGTATTATAAATTGTCAATTTAGAAATACACACGATTTATTATTTATTGAGGGATACGATTTGGTAGATATACAAAATTCATTATTTTGGTATTGTCAAGCGTCTACAATTGGTGGACAATTTAAGAATGTATCTAAACTACAAATCAGTTCTTGTGAATTTGTAAGATGGTTTGATGAGACAACTATACCAACACCTTCAGGATGGGCTACCGCTAATATGATAGACTTACTCCCTAATGGGTTAGGTAACGGATTTGGTGCGGTTAATATCAACGGATGTGTAGTTCATCCACAACAAACACAAGACGGTATTAAAATAGATGATTTAACTGATATTTCATTTGGTACAATATCTTCAAATACATTTGTACCTAATGGTTTAACAACTGGAGTAGTAGGTAACTTTGATTATGACGTACAAAGTGGTGTAATCATACAAGCGAATCAGAACTTAGGTAATGGTAACTCTAAAGCGACACTATCATTATCCAATAACTCAGTATTATTAGATACCTCAACAACAAACCCATCATTATTAAGGGACGCTGACACTGTAGGTGGAGGTGGATTTACGAGTCCTATAACCTTTCCAGTAGAAAGAAGAGTAACAACAAACTCAGCGAATGGGTTTATTAGATATGATTCCGAAATACCAGCGAACTTCCTAGTGGTTGTAACCGCTACGGTAGAACAAACGGGTGACGCATTCATTACGATAAGATTAAGAAAGAATGGTACCGCTAATACCCTTACAGTAGGTAAGACTGAAATTAGACAAGGTAGAGCGGAATTGATTTCCTTCTCTGTATTAGGTGACGCAGTACAAGGTGATGTATTTGATATAGAAGTAGAATCTTCCGACAATGAAGATATCTTAGTTAGTGAATTAACTTTGAATGGTTTCCAATTCTAAAAATATTTATATGTATATGAGAACCCCTACTATTACAGTGGGGGTTTTTTATTTAAAAACATTATCACTGATTTAATATTTATAATAAAAGAATAATATGAATAAGTATATTATAAACGCCAACGGAAAACCCTTAGATACCTTTGATGATTTCAATATCTCCTTAAACTATCAAATTGAGGATATTATGGATATCACCAAAAGGAAAACTAATTTTTCTAAGACTATAGAATTACCGGGTACAAAGAATAATAATCTATTCTTCCAACAGATATTTGATGTTAACATTGACAATATCAACTTCAACCCCAATCTAAGGATACCAGCGAACATCAGAATCGGAGATAACGAAGTTTTGATAGGTAACCTTCAATTGGTAAATATAATCAATGAGAACGAAGATATTAGATATGAGGTTGTGATAGCGGGTACCCTTAAAGATATCATAAATTCATTTCAAGATTATTATATTTCTGATTTGGATTATAGTGAATACAATCACATAAGAAATCGACAGAACATTATAGATAGTTGGACTCACCTATTACAGATAAATGGGTTAGAACAACAAGTAGAAAGTGGTAGGGGTTATGTATACCCTTATATAGTTACAGGTGGTAATGACGATATAACTGATAATTGGTACGTCTATGACGCTTACCCAGCGTCTTACGTTAAAGACATTATGGATAAGGTATTTGAGTTCTCAGAATTTACCTATACGTCTGACTTCTTAGACTCAGATTATTTTAAAAGTTTGATTATACCCTTTTCAGAAAATAAATTACAGATTGATAAGGAAGAACAGGAAGAGAGAAAGGTACTTGTTGGTGTAGATGGTACATTACCAGAAATAGATGGTGGTACTGTCGCTACAGGATATAGTGATTTATTTGGTAATCACGTAGTTTTGTGGCAAGATAATTGGTTTTACAATGATTCTCTTAATTATAGGTTCAGACTTAATAGAGATAGTGGAGAGGTAGAGGATACTGAATTTCAAGATTTATCAAACCAATGGGATGAATTGGCTTTCACTTGTGATAATCAAGGTTATTACGATGTTAGTTTGGACGCTAAGTTGGTACCTAAATGGTTCTCATTCGGTGGACAAGATATAAGATGGAAAGGTGATGGTGTAATAGAGTATATCTACCACTTAGAAAAAGTAAGTCCAGATGGTTCATATGTAACGATACAAAGTTCACAAGGTGACTACGACCCATCGAATGGAGTCTATCCTACACAATTTTATCAACCTTCTAATACAATTGATAACCCTTCACCTTGGTATGATACTGAGGCCAATTTAAATATTGGTTTATCAGCGGAGAATCTATGGATGGAAGAAGGTGATAGACTTAGGGTTAGATTTGGTGTACGATGGCCTGAGGATGTCAGATGGGATATTGATGGGGTTGTTACTGGACAAAATCAATTAATGAGATTACGTATGACGTTAGCGGAGTCTGTTGGTAATTCCCCTTCCAAATTAGAGGTTACTACGGCGTCTAACACATCTTATGGTAATGAGGTTATCAATATGAATCAGATAGTCCCTAAGATAAAGATTAAGGATTTCTTTATGAATATCATAAAGATGTTTAACCTCATCGTACAAGACAACCCAAATAAGGTAGGGGATTTGATTATTGAACCGAGAGATGTATTCTTCAATAGTCGTAATAAGGTAAAAGATTGGACACAGATATTAGATAACGATTCAGAGATTAAAATCACTCCTATGAGTGAATTGGACGCTAATACGTATGTATATAAATACAAAAAAGATGGTGATTTCTTTAATGAGAAGTATATTAGTGAAACTGGAAAGGAATATGGTGAGATAAAAGTTGATGTAATTAACGATTTCTCTGAAAAAGTGGTGAAGAATGAGTTGATATTCTCCCCTACACCAAATTCAGAACTGTTTATTAAGGATAGAGTAGCACCATTCTTTGTAGATATACAGAATCAGAACAATTTATCACCTAAAAAAGTGAATCATAGGATACTTTTCTACAATGGTTTATTGGATTGTGAGACATTTACACTCGCAGATGATGAGAATACTACCACAGAGTTGACAACATTGACTCAATACCCTTATTGTGGTATGTATAATAACCCTTATGACGCTACAGAAGACTTAGGTTTTGATAGAACAGACAAAATATATTGGGATACAGAGATATTTCCAGTTAATAATCTATATGAAAAGTACCATAAATCAACAATTGAGAGTATTACAGACATAAATTCTCGTCTATTAGAAGCGTCATTCAAACTGACACCGAGAGATATAGAGGAATTTGACTTCAGAGATATAATATTTTTATTAGGTTCTTATTGGAGGGTTAATAAAATTATAGGTTATAACCCAGTTGGTAGTGATAATGTAACTAAAGTGGTACTATATAGGTTAAATGACGTAGAGATATTCAATCAAGACCAAGTAACTATACCATTATCAAACGCTAGTTGTCCTGTAGACTTACAATCTATCATAGGTAAGGATGGTAGAATAACTATTGTGTCTCAATCTGGAGAAGAGGTAACCTTAGATTGTTGTAATTCATTAGGGGGACAATATTTTGGTGGTAGATGTTACGCTAGAACGATAGGTAATAATCCCGATGGTACTATAACACCCGTAGGAAATCAATTCCAAAGTAAGTACGCATATTCATCAATTGGTGTAATCCCTTATCAAGAGAAACAAGGTGATGTGGTTCAGACGAAGAATAACAACTCATACAACACTTCTAAGACAACAATTATTGGTAGTAGTAATTACACCTCAGAAGAGACTGGAAACTCCCTTATAATAGGAGATAATAATTCTTCATTAGGGAACAATACAATTATTATTGGTGATAATATAACGGCCACACAAGAAGAATCAATATATATTGGTGGTATTTCCATCAATGGTGAAGGTGATATAACAAACACAAGACCTTACATTATTGATGGAGGTTTAGATGAGGTTATAAGAATAAATAGAACCAATCTAATAGAGAATATAGATGGTGGTTTAAATAGTGTTAGAAATACAGGTGGTGATAGTAAGTTAAGACCTATCATTATGAACTCTGATTTTGGTACTCAAATAGATTAATACTAATATATATTATCTATTTATTCTACTTCTTCATTATAGTGTGTAGGATTTAAAAACAGAATATGAGAAATAATATTTTATAATAAAGAAAATTATGTCAGATAAAATAGAATATAGTAGATTAATTTTAAAGAGAAGTGATGTATCGGGTGTAACACCGACAGTAACGTCAGCAACAACTCTAAATGAATTTACAGAAACCGATTTATTTAGTGGGGAGATGTTCCTCAATACAATAGATGAGAGAGCGTTTGTTAGAATGAATAATAATATATTAGAATTTGATTTGGTATCCAGTGGTGGTACTGATTATAATTTCTGTGATACAGGTATTCAAACATCAGCCATAAGTGGTTGTTCTTCTATTAATGTATATGAGAACTTAGATATCACAAGTGGGTTTGGAGTACGTTCTTTAACAGATACTACATCGTCCCTTAATTTAAACTATGGTGGTAATTCAAATACCGTTGGTTTACAAACACAGAGTGGTAGTATTACTGATAATCTAATATTAGACCCAGACTTCAATACTGACTTTGGTTCAGGTATGTCATCATATGATAGTGGTAGTGATGAAACAGGTTATTTATATATATCTCCAACCCAAAATGAATTTAAACTACTTGATTATAACTTTTCAGAATATAGTGGTGGTTTAAATGTACTAAGAAATTCATTCTCTGATACAATTTCAGTAGAGATAAATACAAAGGATGATAACACCGCAGCACAGAGTGCTAAAACTTCCTTAACTTTACAAACCGATAGGGGTTCACAAGAAGGTACTATTGATATGGTGGCTGGACATAATATGATGTTGAAGGCTTCAAATATGTTAGATGTTGTATCTGATGATATAAGATTAACTTCAGAGAATAACAGTAATGGTGTAGTAACAATAAAAAACACAAGTGGTTTAACTATAAGTGATAGTAACGCATTCCCACCTAATACAGTAGATGGTTTTTCACTCGCTGGTGGTATCGGTAATACGGGTACAGGACAAAGTTCTATTACATATGGTAGATTAAATACTAACACACAAAACCAATCAGCAGTATTTGGTTCATCTATTGTCGCTTCTGATAGTGATACTCTACATATAAATAAGATATCATTCCAACCATTAGGAGATGGTGTAGCGACAGGTAGTTGGGCATACGTAGAAATAGAAATAGGTGATTGGGATATGGATACAAACGCCACTACTGCGGTAGCACATAACTTATCATCCTCAGAATGGAAGACAGTAAGGAATTATCAAGCGATTGTAAGAAGAGATGATGATACTCAATACTATGGTTTATATACACAGATAGGTTCACAAGGTGTTTCCAGTTGGGGAGCGACACAATTCAACTTAGAAAGAGATAACGCTGGTGAATTTGACAACGCTAACTTCTCTTCTACAGGGTACAATAGAGGTTGGATAGGGTTTTGGTATCAACCAGATTAATAAAGGGATTTAAAACAAATATATTATGGCTAAAACGGCGACAATTAATATTAATATCAATACTAAGAAGGCGATAAAATCTATCTCTGACTTAAATAATGAAATAGGGGATAGTATTGTTACAGTAAACGATTTACGTATGACTGTTGAAACCCTTCAAGCGGAGTTAGAATCAACAGAGTTTGGTACAGATAGGTTTAACGAACTTAAAGGAGCGTTATTAAACGCTAATATAGAATTAAAAAACAATGAGTTAGGTATTGAGGCGTTAGATAATGAACAGGTAGCGTCAGAGATGAAATCAGTAGTCGGAGGATTAACTGATATGGCGGGTGGATTCGTATTGGTAGGAGCGAGTGGACAGAAGATGGAGGAATTAGTCCAAACATTCGCTATGGTAGAAGGGGCTTCAAAAATAGTAACAGGAGCGATGGAGGGATACAACTCCATATTGAAACTTCAAAATACGATTACAACAAGAGTAATAGCGTTGAAAGAAGCGATGACTGCGGCGACATTAGGACAAGGTGTCTCAGCGAAGATAGCGTCAGTAGGGATGGGAATCCTAAACGCAGTAATGGCGATAAATCCAGTCTTCCTACTTATAGCGGGAATCGCAGCGTTAGTAGCGGGATTAGCGATATTCTTTACTTCTACTAATGACGCAGCGGAAGCACAAGAGAAGTTGAATAGAGAGATGGAGGCGACACAGAATCTACAAGAAGTATACAATAAACAAGCGAAGAGAAAACAAGAATTAGATACACAAGAGATATCCAATCAACAGAAATTGTTAGAAGGGAATATCAAACTATTGGAATCTAAAAAAGAATTAACTGAAGAAGAAGAGAAACAATTACAATCTCAAAAAACTCTCTTAGAAGAACTAAAAGGAGAAGAACAACAGATATTAACAGACGCAGCGGTAGAAGCGGTTAAACAGAACGCAGCGGGTATTAATGATTCTTTCGCTAGTATTAGGAAAGCGATTGAGGCGACTGATTATGAAGACGCAGGTGGTGATAACTTAGAAGCGGGTTACGCTTCCCTTTTAAATAAATTACAAAGTGTTCAAACCTCTTTTAATAACGTTAAAAGGGCACAGGAATCGGGTACTATATCCAATGAAGATTATCTAGCGTCAATACAACGATTAGAAGAAGAAGGAGCGAAGATAGTAAATACATATAGAGATGTACAAGCGGAATTAGGAAAGGACAGTGATGAAGGTGTACAATTTGAAAGAGCGATAGAAGGAGCGGTAAGTCTACAAAAGAAGTTCACTGACGCATCGAATGACGCTAAGAATCTTATAGCAACCCTAAGTAGTGGTGAGGTTGAATCAGCGTTGAGAGAACAAGAGAAAGCGTTAGAGGACTTAACCAAACAACAAGAGGACGCTGAAAAGAACGCGAAGGAACGAGAGGAGAGAGTAAAAAAGTATTGAGAAAGGCGTGGGAAGGGAGGGAAGGGGAGGGGGGGGGGGGGGGGA
>JAAHTH010001613.1_pt3 | contig 14292 bp, 19 predicted proteins | sample 6116091 | NCBI WGS metagenome assembly JAAHTH01 (sample SAMN13939990, study PRJNA603662) | sponge metagenome | isolation source: marine sponge | host: Mycale hentscheli | place: New Zealand | collected 2006
TTCAAGCACCGTACAATAAAATTATTAAAGGATCAAAGACCACTTATGCAAAGTGGTGTGATAAACATGACATACCATGGACTTCCTTCCATAACATCCCCATTGACTGGCTCATCTGAATTTCTCAGACATGAAGCATGTAACGAGTGTGGCTCATCAGATGGTAATTCAGTTTATACTGATGGACATAGCTATTGCTTTGTCTGCCATACTTATACACAAGGAGATGGGGAAGACTTACACATTCACACTTTTCGGGACCACGTGAAAATACAAGGCTCAGCCGAACGGCTAGTTAAGCGCAAACTATCGGAAGATATTTGTCGTAAGTATAAAATCTACCGTGATGGTAATAAGCTACGCTTCTACTATCATGACATAGAAGGCATCATCAAAGGTGCCAAGATAAAAACTAAGGACAAACAATTCACCTATGAGGGGGATACACCTGGTACATTCTTTGGTCAACACTTGTTTCCTAGTTCAGGTAAACGGGTAACGATTACAGAGGGTGAGCTTGATGCAGCATCATGCTGTCAAGCTTTACCAACGTGGCCGCATGTATCATTACCCAATGGTGCAGCAGCAGCAAAGAAAGCAGTACAAAAGAACCTGGAATGGTTACAAGGCTATGAGGAAATTTGCCTCTTCTTTGATAACGACGCAGCAGGGCGTCAGGCAGCCGAAGAGGCAGCTTCAGTCCTACCACCAGGAAAAGTCACAATAGCCCGCTTACAGGAGCACAAGGACGCCTCTGACGCGCTTATGGCAGGTGACGACGAACTAATCAGGAAGGCAATATGGAATGCAAAGCCATATCGCCCTGATGGTATCATTGACGCCAAGCAATTACTTGAACTTGTAACTACACCACAACCACCAGCTGATCATGAGTACTCATTTCAAGGATTACAACAAAAGCTTCACGGGATTAGGTACGGAGAGCTTGTTACAATTACTGCAGGATCAGGCATCGGCAAATCGTCATTCTGTCGTGAGCTGGCAACTGACCTGTTACAACGACAAGAACGGGTTGGATACCTGGCACTTGAAGAGTCAAACCGTCGTACAGCTCTCGGACTAATGTCCGCTGCTGTTGGTACTAACCTAGCATTAGGAGAACATACACATGCAACCCTTACAGAAGCGTTTGATTCCAGTATTAATAACTGGGAGCTTTATCTTTTTGACGGGTTCGGTAGTTTTGATCCTGATATCATTTATAACAGGATTGAATACTTAGCATCAGGACTTGATTGTAAGATCATCTTCCTTGATCACCTCTCCATTCTAATGAGTGGTCTTGATGGTGATGAACGTCGTATGATTGACCAAACAATGACACGGTTACGTTCACTTGTTGAGCGAACTGGTATTGCATTGTTTCTTGTATCACATTTAAAACGAACATCAACGGATCAAAACCATGAAGAAGGTGCCCGTGTTACACTCGGACAACTTAGAGGAAGTGCGGCAATCGCTCAACTCAGCGATGCAGTTATTGGACTTGAAAGAGATCAACAGGGTACAACTCAACACACTGATACAGTTGTTAGAGTTCTCAAGAATCGCTACTCTGGGGAAACAGGCATTGCTTGTCGATTAAACTACGATCTATCTACCTGTAAATTCAATGAAACCACAGTCACACCAGACTTCGACGCAACAACTGATTTCTGAATTCCAAGCCATGAAATTAAAGCGTCCTAACCCACCTACTGAAGCAGCTATTAAACGAGCTAAGTTTGTAGACAAGACCTACAAATGGACTGGTAGGTAATGATAATCTTTGATCTAGAATCAAACGGACTACTAAAAGATGTTACTGAAATCCACTGTATTGTTCTTCACGACTCTGATACAGAAGAGACGACTGTCTACAACGATCAATCGTTTGAAGGACGTACTAACAAATCCGCGACGGAGCCAGTTGTTAGGGCTATCCACATTCTGGAAGATGCACCTACTATCGCTGGGCATAATATTATCAACTACGATCTTGCTGTTATTAACAAACTTTATCCATGGTTTAGACGTATTGGTGATTGCTTGGATACTCTTTTGCTTAGCCGTCTATACCATCCGGATATGATGGCATTAGATAAACGAAACAACTGGAAGCATATGCCACTCAAACTATATGGTTCTCACAGCCTTGAGTCTTATGGCTATAGGTTAGGGGAATACAAGGGAGAGTATGGCAAGACATCCGACTGGCAATCTTGGTCAGAAGAAATGCAAGACTATTGTATTCAAGACGTTAAAGTCACCACCAAACTATGCAACCACTTCCGCCCATACCTGAGTGGATCAAAGTAGAACACCAGGCCGCTCACTTACTACAACAACAGGAGGAACATGGATGGTATTTTGATGAACGCGCTGCACAGCAACTTACATCGACTCTCCTCACAGAGCTTCAAGAAACTTATCAACTATTACGCGACAGGCACCCTTACGTTGAGGGACCAGTATTCACTCCTAAACGAGATAATCGGACCCAAGGCTATGTTAAAGGTGCTCCATCTACCAGGCTCAAAGAGTTTAACCCTACATCACGAGACCATCAGGCATGGATTCTAAAGACCTTTTATGGCTGGAAACCGAGCCAGCTGACAGCCACTGGGAAGCCTATTATAGACGAACCGATCCTGAAAGAGATTGGGTCAGAAGTTTCTATGATGTTCCTGAGATGTTTGACGGTTCAGAAAATGCTTGGCCTTCTCTCCGAAGGCGTGAACGCATGGCTGAAGCTTGTTACGAATGCTAGAATCCATCACCATTGTTCCGTTGCCACGTCAACATTTAGATGTGCCCACCGACATCCCAACCTTGCCCAAGTACCAAGTGACGACAGGTTTAGAAAACTTTTCTTACCATCTCCAGGTATGGTCATGGTCGGGGCTGATTTGTCTGGGATTGAGCTGCGCATGCTTAGCCATTTCCTTGCCAGATATGATGGGGGCAGATATGCAGACATCCTCCTTACTGGAGACATCCACCAAGTCAACGCTGACAAGATAGGTATATCTAGGAAGCTAGTAAAGACAGTAACCTATGCCTTCCTGTATGGGGCAGGCGATGAAAAAATTGGACACAGTTATGACAAACTTCTTTCATCCCAAGCAGCCAAGAAGAAAGGGAAAGAAATCAGAGCGGCATATATTGACGCGATTGATGGACTCGATCAGCTCTTGGCAGGCATCAAGACAGCTTCAGAGAGAGGATATCTCAAAGCTATCGATGGTAGAAAAATTATGGTGGATAGCCCGCATAAAGCGCTGAACTATTGTCTGCAAGGAAACTCAGCCATCCTGGCTAAGAAATGGATGCTTATCAGCCATGACAACATTAAACAATTAAACCTTACTGCCCATCAACTGGGCTTCATACATGACGAGCTACAATACGAATGTCCAGAAAGTGAATCCAGTACCTTATGTGAATCCTTGGTACTTGCATCTTGCCAAGCTGGCGAAAGCTACAACCTCCGAGTCAGAATTGATGCGGAAGCCAAAGTCGGAAGAGACTGGAGCGAAACACATTGAAACTTCTCATTGACGCAGACTACGTAGTTTACAAATGCTGCGCTAGTGCTGAGTCAGAGATTGATTGGGGTAACGACGTTATTGTTGTTACATCTAAATTCAGTGATGCATATGCTTGTGTTAAGCGTGATCTAAATAAAATAAAGAATAACTTTATGTGGGATGTACCAGAGGTCATCTTGTTTTTTAGTGATAGCGTAAACTTTCGTAAATCAATTCAAGCCTCATATAAGGGGCATAGAAACCGCAAGAAACCTTGTGGATACAAACGTGTTATTGCTCAACTCAAGACTGAGTACGAAGTAATAATTATGCCTACCCTAGAGGCTGATGATGCCTTAGGGATTTATGCTACAGCTAACCCTGGTAATATTATCTGCTCACCTGACAAGGACATGAGACAGATACCAGGTACGTTGTATGACATGAAAGAAATCGTGAATGTGGAAGAAGAGGATGGCAACCAATGGCATCTAATTCAGACACTAGCAGGAGATTCTACTGACGGATACAGCGGAGTGCCTGGAATCGGCATCAAACGGGCAGTAGCTTTGTTTGAAGATACAGGTTACAATTGGGATACTTGCGTAAAAGCTTTTGCTGATAAAGGATTATCAGAAGAGATAGCCTTAGAAAACGCCCGCCTTGCAAGAATACTTAGATGCACTGACTATGACTTCATCAACAAACAACCAATTCTTTGGACCTCCGATGCCAATAGTAGAACTTACAATGGAGCAGGAATTCAAGATGCGTCGGATGGAAGACCTCCTACCTGAAGCAGATAAGAAAGACTTGGTTACTATTCTTCTAGCATTACAGCATCAGAACTATGTCTTATGTAACACCGTATCAAACCTAGTAAAACAATGGCCAAATCACCCGCCCACTACACCAGAGGTGCCATAGAGGTTTGGGATTTCGTAAGAGATCAAGACCTTAACTACCATCTGGGTAATGCAATTAAATACATCTGCCGAGCTGGTCATAAACTACATGCCAGCAAGCAAGATGACCTAGAAAAAGCAATCCACTACCTACAGAATGAACTTGAACACACAATATTTGAATCCGAGCTTACTGGACCAAGCGGAGGAGTTCCGCACAGCTTACTCTCTTACGACGAGTGGGGAAGTGAGAGCGACACAGAAATCTTTGATCGATGAAGAGTGGAGTGAGTTTCACGAAGCCTATCATCATGAACCAGAAGAAAACCAACTCAATGAGCTAGCTGATCTAGTCTATGTATGCTTTCAGTATGCAGCAAGCCAGGAGTGGGACCTAGACGAGGCTATGAGGCGTGTTCATCGCGCTAATATGTCAAAGCTAGGAGAAGATGGTAAGCCTATCTACAGAGCAGATGGGAAGGTTCTTAAGGGACCGAACTTTAAAAAAGCAGAATTCACCGACTTAATTTGAAATGACTAATCTAATCTCACGGACAGGACGAGTACAATCCTGGATAGACGACCCTGCTGGACGCTTACCTGTAAGCTGTACAGTGTTTGTCGTTAAAAATCAAATGGAAGGTCACAACGGTATCGAAGCGTCTTGGAGATTTGCTAGTCATGCTCTGAGGTATGGTGCTGGTTGTGCTATCCATTTGTCTGACCTTGACCCTAAAGGTCATACAAGGGAGTCAGGTGTTGTTGCATCTGGCCCTGTTAGTTTTGGTAAAATTTACTCAACACTAAATGAAATACTTAGGCGTGGTGGTATCTACAAAAACGGTGCAATTGTTCTTCACCTTGACTTATCCCATCCTGATGCTCGGGAGTTTGTTATTACTCCTAGATCCGAATTACCTTGGGTCAAACGATGCATTAACATCACCGATGAATGGTGGGAGGGGTGTACGTTCAAGGAAGAACTCCTCCACAATATTAAATCAGGCGACATCTGGCTCAACAAAGTAAAATACGATGATGAAGGAAACAGAATTAGAGGTAACGTCTGTCTTGAGGTATATCTGCCCTCACGTGGAACGTGCCTCCTACAGCATGTCAATCTCGGTGCCTGTGAATTCGATGACATCCCCCGAGCTTTCGTTGAAGGCATGTCCGAGTTGTGCAGTCTCCATAGTCAAACAGGTGTTGGAGACTCTGGTGAATACCTGGACTCCTCCATTGACAGACAAGTTGGACTTGGAGTCCTTGGCTTGGCCAACCTCCTACGAAGGTACGGAGTAACATACGATCAATTTGGACGAGCATTAGAGCAATATAACACCAACGTAACCACCCGGTCTGCAGCTTATGAACTTGTCTTACAGATTGCTTCAGGAATTAATCAAGCAACCAAAATCGCTCGCAACGCTCATATGGTTCGCGCCTTTGCTATCGCTCCAACCGCCTCTTGCAGTTATAGAAGCGTGGATTTGGATGGCTATACTTGCACACCAGAAATCGCTCCACCTATCTCGCAGACAGTCGATCGCGACTCAGGTACTTTCGGAGTACAAACTTACAACTACGGCGATGTAGAAATCGCTTCAGAGGTCGGATGGGAGGCCTATAAACGTGTTGCCGATGGCATCATGACCCTATTAAATCGAACTGGACTTCTTCACGGATACTCATTTAACACCTGGTCTGACCAAGTGATATATGATGAGGCATTCATTGAGGAGTGGCTACAATCGCCCCAGACTTCTATGTATTACTCACTCCAAGTGATGGGTGATACTCAAGATAAATCTGATGCGTATGCTGCTCTTAAAGACAGTGACATTGATGATTATCTGACAGACTTATTTGAAAACTCAGACATTACATGTGATTGCCAGGAATGAACCCTTACGATAAACTAATGGCGCGGAAGCGCAAATGGACACCAGTACAGACCACTGCAGGACAATGTATGGAAGGAGCAGAGGAGACGATTTATCGTGCCCTTGCTCTTCGTCATATGGAGCTACCTGTAGGAGATTTTATTCAAGACGCCCTAACGAATGAAGTACCGAAAACAAGTGTGGATCTCTTACGATCCAACATCAAAGACGAGGAGAACCACGACCTCGCGTTGGGTTATATCGCCAACGCTTACGGGGTTGATGAGAAAGCTGAAAGGGAAGCGTTCCGCCTCCAAAAAGCTTGGGTTGAACATCCGGATCATACGATCCTCAAAGCGATGGTTGCCGAGCGTGCGATTTTCTTCGTGCTCCTCCCCTTTTTCCGTTTCTGTGGAGATGCGGGAATGAGAACAGTTTCTGCTGATATTAGTAGAGACGAACAAGTTCACGTAGCAACTAACTCCCTTGTTTGTAGGGAATTAGGAGTTACACATTCACAATCTTTGGATAAGCTGCGTAAGGCAACTATCCAATGGGTTATGGAACCACTAGGTAGAAATACTACCGTTAAATATTTGGACAAAAAATTTTGGACCGATTCTAGCGATAATTTAATGTATCAGGGCAAAGCACCTGAACTTTCCGCTACCAAATCTGCCCGTATGCCCGCTTTCTTTGAACACAGCAATGTCAACCTCCCATCCTACGCTTAGTCTCCTAGAGACAACAGGTATTCAAGCTAACGCTATGATTGCTATGCTAGAAGAAACATTCCCACCAACAAACCCTAACCCTGACGATACAAGGGAAAAGATTATGTACAGGTCTGGTCAACGCAGTGTTGTTGAGTGGATCATTAACTATATGGAGGAGAACTAATGAGCTACGGTAAGAAAATTAAACGAGCACAGAAGCGCGGTAACACAGCAAAAGTTGAACGGCTTACAGCCAAGCAAGCTAAGCGTAAATCAAAACGTGTAACTCTTTACACACCTGGAAAGGATAACGGTTCAGTAACGATTGGTAGGCAAAAGTTTAACAAACTAACACAGCTTAGTGAAGGAGGTAACCTCGCCAAGTATGCCCCAGGCGGCAGGTCTATGTTTGACTTCACAGATACGAACCGTGACGCAAAAGGTAAACGTGTCAAGACTCTTATGAAGAAGTTAGGCATTTCTGATTTCTCTGGTGATAATCTTGCTAAAGCAAAGCGTGCTCTCACCTATGCTAACCCTACTGTTGTGAACCAGCCAGCAGCTGCACCAGCAGCAGCAGAAGAACCCGCAGAAACAGCAACAGACAATCCCTACAGAGATGAGTCATCGGCACTACTGAGTACAATTGATAGCCTTGTTCAAAGTATGAGCGCGCCGCCACCCCCACCTCAAACAATTTATGCTGGGTCTACTAATGTAAGCAGCCCTGGTAATCTACAGATTGCACCAGCTGCTGGTATTAACAAACGTGGTGGTACTAATAATTTTAAACGTAGAACTAAAGCAGCACCCACTAATACATTAAGAACTATTCAATCAGTAAACGTCTAATGAACGCTAAATCTAGGTATGATAGATTGTCTTCAGACCGTTCCCAGTTTCTCAATGTTGCTAGACAAGCAGCGAATTTAACTCTTCCATATGTTATCCGTGGGGAAGAAGAGTATCAAAAAGGGGCACGTACCCTTGTTACACCGTGGCAATCCGTAGGAGCTAAAGGTGTGGTAACACTAGCAAGTAAATTAATGCTAGCTTTGTTACCACCACAGACTAGTTTCTTCAAGCTGCAGGTGAATGATATTAAACTTCCCATGGACCTTGGTCCTGAGATTAAATCAGAGCTTGACTTGTCTATGGCTAAGATTGAACGTACCATCATGGAGTCTATTGCTGAAAGCGATGACCGTGTAGTAGTTCATCAAGCTTTAAAGCATCTAGTAATTGCTGGTAATGCTCTTATCTTTATGGGTAAGGATGGGCTAAAGCTTTATCCTTTAAACCGATATGTAGTAGATAGAGATGGTAACGGTAATGTTATAGAGATTATAACAAAAGAAACAATATCAAAAAAATTACTAAAAAAATTTTACCCTGATTACACAGAACCAAAACCCAATGAGGTATCAGCAGGTGGTGGTTTAGGTAACACAGGAGGTAAAACTAATGAAGACGAGTGTGATGTGTACACACATGTCATGTTAGATAATAACAGATGGACATGGCATCAAGAGGTAGAGAATAAAATTCTACCTAAGTCTATGAGTAAAGCTCCTGTCAACAGTAACCCTTGGCTTGTACTGCGATTCAACCATGTAGATGGTGAAGTCTATGGTCGTGGTAGGGTGGAGGAGTTCCTTGGAGATCTCAAGTCACTTGAAGCACTGTCCCAAGCACTCGTAGAAGGCTCTGCAGCAGCTGCTAAAGTAGTCTTTACTGTATCACCCTCAAGCACTACCAAACCAGCCACGCTGGCGAAGGCAGGCAACGGAGCTATCGTTCAAGGTAGACCTGATGACATTGGTGTGGTACAGGTTGGTAAGACAGCTGACTTTGCTACTGCTTATCAAATGGCACAAGGCTTAGAGCAACGGTTGTCTGATGCATTCCTTATTATGCAAGTCCGAAACTCTGAACGCACCACAGCAGAAGAGGTACGGACAACACAACTAGAACTTGAACGTCAACTCGGTGGACTATTCAGTCTACTAACTGTTGAGTTTCTTGTTCCATACTTGAATCGTAAGCTAGCTGTTGCACAAAAGACTGGTGAGATCCCAAGCCTACCTAAAGGTGGTGTGATTAAACCAACGATTGTTGCAGGTATCAATGCTATTGGTCGTGGTCAAGACACTGAAAGTCTTGGTCAATTCCTACAAGTTATTTCACAAACCATGGGACCTGAAGCAATCCAACAATTCATTAATCCAGAGGAAGTTATCAAACGATTGGCAGCTGCTCAAGGTATTGATGTATTGAACCTTGTCAAATCTATGCAAGAGATTCAAGGTGAAGAACAGCAGGCTATGGAACAACAGCAACAAATGGCACTGACAGAACAAGCTGGTCAACTTGCTGGTGTCGAACAAAAACGCGAACAAATGATTTATGACAACCAATCCCCCGAAGAAGCGGTCCCGCCGCAAGCCGACCTTACCTGATCCAGAACGTACAGCTGAAGTAGCTGAGAATACTGTATCTAAGATGGCTAGTATGGAGGCTCCAGACATTGTCGTTGAGACACCGGAGCCTAATAAGTATGCACCTAAACCTAAGGTAGGTAAAGCAACCCTTGGACGTTCACCCAACTACGTAGAAACTGTTGGACTTGGTAAACTAAAAGTAATTACTGCAAATGGCAACACTGACGTATGATTCCACCCCGGCTGATCAACCTGAATTTAATGAAGCAGAGCAAGAAGCTCTAGCCATTGGAGAACAGGCTGAAGCTGAACAACAACAGCTACTTGCTGGTAAGTTTCGTGACACTGAAGCATTGGAACAAGCTTATCTAGAATTGCAAACTAAACTAGGTGAACCTCGTAATGAGGAGCAGCCCACTGAAGAAACACCAGAGGAAGCTGAACCAGAAGAAGAGAAAGAGGACGAAAAAGAACCAACGATGACAGCTGAGGATGCAGAATATCTTCAGAACATTGTAGGTGGAGAAGAGGCATATAATAATATGCTTAAATGGGCAGGTAATAACCTGAACAAGCAAGAGATTGAAATGTATGATAAAGTAATGGCATCAGGTAATGCTTACTCATGCTTCTTTGCTGTTCAAGCACTAGCTGGTAGGTATGAACAAGCTGTTGGTAATGATGGTCAGCTGCTAACTGGTCGTGGTGCTAACGAATCACCTGATGTATTCCGTAGTCAAGCAGAAGTCGTACAGGCAATGCAAGACAAACGATATGACAATGACCCTGCCTTTAGACAGGATGTATTCAACAAACTAGAACGCTCTAACCTACAATACTAATGACTGTTACCACCAACGATCGCGGACAACAGAACTTGTTCGCTAAAGAACCCCCTATGGAGATTATCGAAGTGCTTGAAACACATGACAAAAAAGCTGAACGTCTCAATGGTCGTCTGGCTATGCTGGGTGTCATTGCTGCTATGGGTGCTTATGCCCTCACTGGTCAAATTATCCCCGGTGTCTGGTGATGGCTAAAGGATTGTATGCTAACATCCATGCCAAGAAAAAGCGTATCGCTGCTGGTAGTGGAGAAAAGATGCGTAAGCCTGGTACCAAAGGTGCCCCAACCAAAGCAAACTTTAAACGAGCAGCTAAAACTGCAAAGAAAAAATGATTGAATGCCCACAATGTACTGCATCTCAGCAGTACGTTCTAGAACAACTACAGACTTCTGCTGGTGTGACAGACCGTACAGCACTGGCAGTCATTATGGGTAACATCCAACAGGAGTCGAACTTTAAACATAATGTCTGCGAAGGGGGTGCCATCGTTCCTTACGACCGTTGCCTTCGTGGTGGCTATGGACTTATTCAATGGACATCTATTGATAGGTACCGTGGTCTTGGCGCTCATTGCAGAAAAAGAAAACAAGATCCTTCATCATTGAAGTGTCAAACAGATTGGATGATTACTGAATTGAGATGGAAGTATAATTTATTTTCCTTTCAAACTAATCATCAACAGGTAGGTTACTATATGAATGCTGCATACTACTGGTTAGGATGGGGTGTTCATGGTAACCGAACAAACTATACATACTCTTTTCTATCCAAATTAAAATGAAATCTATTATTGCTGCCGGTATCCTCCTAGCTTCTGGCTCCGCTGCATCAGCAGTTCCTTTGTTTAACATCCCTTTTGAAGTATCTATTGAACGTAGTAATGCATTCAATGTAAGGAGCTGTCCTGTAGATGGAGACGTAGGCGTATGCTACAACGTAGATAAGACTGTAAACCTTGGGCTGTATTCATTTGAACGGGAACGTTCTTATGCAGTTGATTGCTCACGTCGTCTCTTCAGTAGCGAAACACTGCATGGACAAGTTGGCAGGACCTTCTGTCCTTATCGTAGTGCGCTTTCACCAGCACCATTCCTACAATAGCTAAATAGAATAAGGGAGGTGCAATTCCTCCCCTAGCTCTAGACTGCCAAGTCTTTAAATTGGTCTTACTTAATCGTTCAAACAACAATGCACTATTATTTTAATGGCTACGTCTACAATCTCGCTACAACAACAAAAGAATATTTGGAACAACTTCTGTGACTGGGTAACCAGTACTAACAACCGACTGTATGTTGGTTGGTTCGGAGTCTTGATGGTTCCAACGCTGCTTGCAGCTACCACTTGCTTCATCGTTGCATTTATTGCAGCCCCACCCGTTGACATCGACGGAATTCGTGAGCCCGTAGCAGGGTCTCTTATGTATGGAAATAACATCATCTCAGGGGCAGTTGTCCCTTCCTCTAATGCAATTGGACTCCACTTCTATCCGGTGTGGGAGGCTGCATCCTTGGATGAATGGCTCTACAACGGTGGACCATTTCAGCTGGTTGTGTTCCACTTCCTCATCGGTATCTATTCGTACATGGGTAGGGAATGGGGACTCTCTTACCGACTTGGAATGAGGCCCTGGATCTTTGTTGCATACTCAGCACCCGTGGCAGCGGCATCCGCTGTATTCCTTGTTTATCCCTTTGGACAAGGTTCTTTTTCAGACGCTATGCCTCTTGGCATTTCCGGTACTTTTAATTATATGTTGGTATTCCAGGCTGAGCACAATATCCTTATGCACCCCTTCCACATGCTGGGAGTTGCTGGTGTATTTGGTGGAAGCTTGTTCTCAGCTATGCATGGATCTTTGGTCACGTCTTCGTTGGTACGCGAGACGACAGAAACGGAAAGTCAGAACTATGGTTACAAGTTTGGACAAGAAGAAGAGACCTACAACATCGTTGCCGCTCATGGTTACTTTGGCCGTCTTATCTTTCAGTATGCCTCTTTTAATAACAGTCGCTCACTGCACTTCTTCTTGGCAGCGTGGCCTGTTGTTGGTATTTGGTTTACTGCTCTTGGGGTTAGTACTATGGCATTTAACCTGAATGGATTTAACTTCAACCAATCAATCACATCCCGTGACGGACACGTCATCAACACCTGGGCAGACGTCCTCAACCGAGCAGGTCTCGGAATGGAAGTCATGCACGAACGCAACGCTCACAACTTCCCGTTGGATCTTGCGTCAAGCAGCTCCACACCTGTGGCCCTAGTGGCACCAGTGATTGGGTAAAGCCCACAGCCAGGTGCAAGTCCTGGCATCACTATTGGCAATGACCCTTACGAGGATACTCATTGTCGTCATGACGATAGGGAGAGACCTATAAAATGCTACAAAAAATTTTCTATCGATAGAAGTCCTGTATAACTTTATTAATTTAATCACATGGCTTCATGGTCCCAACAGGGTCAGTCGTACTCCGAGTCTAATACCGGAGCGACCCGTACCTATGGTACAAATAACAACGACATGGGTATTACTGCTATTGGTAATATCAACAAGACTCCTGGTCTTGGTCTGACACAAGGTGGTGCAGATTATGATAACAAGTATGGTACTTATCTCAAACTGTTTAGTGGCGAGATGATCAAAGCTTACACCTCTGTGTGTATTGCTAAGGATACTGTACAGAACCGCACTCTCCGTAATGGTAAGAGCCTGCAGTTCATCTACACTGGCCGTATGACTGCTGAGTATCATCAGCCTGGTACTCCAATCTTGGGTTCTGATAACCCTCCCGTGGCTGAGAAGACCGTCTTGATGGATGACCTGCTGACCAGTTCAGCATTCGTCTATGAGTTGGACGAGACTCTTGCTCACTATTCCCTTCGTTCAGAAATCTCTGCGAAGATTGGACACGCTCTTGCCGAAGCTTACGACAAGAAAGTGTTCCGTATCATTGCTAAGTCTGCACGTCAAGCTCATCCTATTACTGCATCTCCTGGTCCTGAGCCCGGTGGTTCTGTGATCAAGCTTGGTGCTGGTAATGAGTTCAATGCTCAAGCACTTGTCGATAGCTTCTTTGAGGCTGCTTCAATTCTTGATGAAAAGAATGTTCCTTCTGGTGGTCGTACAGCTGTGCTGTCTCCACGTCAGTACTACGCCCTGATCTCTCAGGTCGATACAAACATCCTTAACCGTGACTACGGCAACACTCAGGGTAACCTTAACTCCGGTGAAGGTCTCTATGAGATTGCTGGTATCTCCATTCGTCGTTCTAACAACCTTCCATTTATGGCCGGTAATGTTGCTCGTGTTGATGGTGAGAACAACGATTACTCCGGTGACTTCTCTGCTCACTGTGGTCTTATCTATCAGCGCGATGCTGCTGCTGTGGTACAAGGCATTGGTCCCCAGGTTCAAACCACTGGTGGTGATGTCAAGACCATGTATCAAGGTGACCTGATTGTTGGTCGTCTTGCAATGGGAGCTGACTGGTTGAACCCTGCTGCTGCTATTGAACTTCAAGCAGCTTGATGGAGGGATAAACAATGTCCCTTAATCCTGGAACTCAACAGTATGGAGAGATTGATCCGTCTATTCATATCACCAAATCTACTGGTGGTGTGAAGCAGCCAGATCCTGTCGCCTCCATTACACAAGATCCCATGACTCCAGTTGAATACGGTCGCGTTGCTGCTGGTTCTAAGTACACCGTGACTGCTTCTTCTGGAGCTGAGATCCCTGATCAAACTCCCGTCGTTCCTTAACTATTATGGCAATTACAACTCGTTATTCTGTTGCTAAGACTGCGCGTAGCTATGACCCTGCTGGTGTCTATGCTGTGCTTGGTTCTGTAGTAAACAGTGAGACACAAGATATGCGTGATGCATATCACTACGGCACCTCCGTTGGTGGTGACGTTTCAGATGGTCCTGCACCTGACTATGCTCAGTTGACACCTACTAGCTGATA
>JAAHTH010002435.1_pt1 | contig 14285 bp, 23 predicted proteins | sample 6116091 | NCBI WGS metagenome assembly JAAHTH01 (sample SAMN13939990, study PRJNA603662) | sponge metagenome | isolation source: marine sponge | host: Mycale hentscheli | place: New Zealand | collected 2006
CATAACCTTTATTTTAATGCGTTGACTTAATTATCAACAGGGTAAATATACGAAAAATAATTGTGGGAACCAAATTGGCTCCCACGTTTCTTATGTTTTTCTTTTCTATAGTATTTTTTCTTATTCCTATAAGGTGTAGGAAGTTTCATGGCATCATACCATTCATGCTGAGTAAGTGTTATTTTCTTTAAATTTTTCATCATCAATTGGTTGAAGATCTAAGCTTAAAGCCATACATAAATTTTTTAGTTGGCCTGCATTGTGAATTGCTATAAAATCTTCTTCAGTCATATGATTAAATAATGCTATTGTACTTAATTGCATTCTATTTCCCTTGGCCTCTATATGCTTTGACATAGTTTTTGCTTTGTTTACTTCTACTTGTGTTATTTTTTGAGTGTACTCCAGGTCGTTTTTTACGCTTATTAGCTTTGTAATCCGATACAACAATTCGTGCCATAATCTTTTTATCATAAATATAATGTATACCCAGAAAAACGCTGCATGTATGTAGTTATTTTTACACCATTACCATCTTTTCTTACTTTACCATTTCTAAACCATTTTCTAACACTACCCGCTCCTCCTAAATGTGCAGCAGCTAATAAACCTGATTCTGTTATTAGTATATCATTTACTAGGCACCCCTCAAACTTGTCTATATATTTTTGTAATTTTTTCTTATTATATTTTAAAAGTTGTTGCATAGCATATTCTTGTAAATCAGGACTATTTAAAAATGCTTCTTTAGTTACTTTAATTTTTAATGTTTTTAAAGTTGATTTACCAAATTGGTATTTACCCATGTAACCAAATCTATTAACAACAAAATATCTATTACCTGATTCCTGATGCCCCATAGCATATAAAAATTCATTCATACCTTTAACTTCAATAATCTCTTCTTTAACTTCTTTAATTTTTAATTGAGGTATTGAAGCTGGATTTGGGGTTTGTGCTGGTACAATAAATAATATAAATAATAATAAAAATGTTCTCATAGTTAAAAGTTTTTTAAAAAGTCACCCTTCATTGTTTTAGACTTTAAATGCTGGGCTTTTTCATCATTTTTAAGCATTTTATCAGTTAATTTTTCTAAATGTCTAGATTTTTGTTTATCATAATCTTTAGTTATTTTATGATATTTTTTATCTAATGATCTAGCTCGTCTTGCTTTTTTCATATTCTTGAAATATATTGGTTAACATCATCCTCACTATCATCTAAACCTAGTTCCTTTAAACGTTGTAAATGATAATCATCAACTTCCCATTCTACTTTTTCTGTAGTTCCAAAATGTTCCTGTTTAGTTTCAATTTGCTTAACATCTTTATCATTAAAAATGTCTCCTACAGTTAAAAAATAATGATTATAACATAATAGCTGGACATTATCTAGGCTGTAATTATTACTATTATTATCTTGAAAATGAAGTAACAAAGGCATTTTATAATCTAATACTCGCCTTTCGTTAAAAGAACATACAGCGCATTCCTCTGATAAATATCCCTGTTCTATTAAAGCATATTTAAGTTTATTTGGATCAAATGAAGATGCAGCTATCCTACCTTCAATTATTTCAAGCATGTGGGGCATTTTTTTAGGTCCTTTTAAAAATTTAGGAATACCCTTACCACTTTGATTTTTATGCCCCGCAAATAATTTATATAATTTGGCCCACTTCTTATAGTGTTGATATGATACATGAAGATATCTAGCAGCCGCCATATTTGATTTTGTTTTGGCTTGGGCTGCTAAAATTTGTTCTTTAGATAGTGGTTTTGCCTTAGGCATTAGCTTCTATCTTTATCTGTATTATTAATAATTTGGAATGGACCTTGTAAATTACGCTCTTCTTTATCCATATTTAACATTTCAGCTTTCGCTGTTTTAGTATCACCACGTTCAATAGCTGTTGCTAATACAAAGTCTTGATATTGGTCTTCTTCCATAACAATAGTTTCAGTGTAAGTATGATCACCTGATCCTCTTGTTACAGGGATGCCTCTTTTGGCACCAACTGTTGAACAATTAACACAAAAATCATATCCAAATTTAGTTAACCTTAATTCGGGCATATCTTCTTTACATCTAATACATGGAATCATTTTCACAGTACGGGGGGTTTTAATAGTCTGTTGCATAAATATATAACCTTTTAAAAATTAGGCCGGAATATACGAACTATTTATACAGTATCCAAACTTGTTTGTAGATATTTTATTAAAGTATTATTTAATATAGGTTTATATTTAGTTAATAAACCATAAGCTCTATCATGACCTTTTCTATCTTCTACAAATTTTAAATCCAATTGATAACCTAGTATTCTTTCTATAATTTCAATTATTTGCAAATTAGTATATCTTTCACCTGAACCTATATTATGTACTCCTGTTTTATCTGAATTTAGTAGATTAAATATTATCATTGAATTATCATCAGCATGTATCCATTCTCTTACATTTTGACCATCTCCATAAATAGGAATTTTAAGATTATTTTTAATACAATTTATTATTGTAGGTAATAATTTTTCATTATGTTGGTTTTCTCCGTAATTATTGCATGTACGAGTTATTAGATATGGTAGTCCATATGTTCTACCTGCTGCTTGAACTAATAAATCAGCAGACGCCTTAGTTGATGAATAATATGATGATCCAATTAAATTAAATTCTTCATTAGCTAAAACACTAGGACCATAATCATCCATATCACCATAAACTTCATCAGTTGATATTTGGATAAATTTCTTTAAAGTTGGATTTTGTCTTGCTACTTCTAGTAAATTAAAAGTACCTTCTACATTTGTTCTAACAAATGGCCTTCCATCTTTAATTGAATTATCAACATGAGATTCAGCTGCAAAATTAACTAAATAATCATATTCACCTAAATCTTCAGCTGTTACATTACAAATATCTTTATTCAACCATTCATAAGTAACACCCTTTAAATTATCTCTATTAGCTGCGTAAGTTAAATTGTCAACAATTAATATTTTAATTGAATCATCTAAATTAAAAATATATTTTACAAAATGTGATCCAATAAAACCAAATGCCCCTGTTACTACTATTTTCATTTTCCTATTTTATCTTTTTCCGAAATTGTTAATTTATCTGCTGTAGTATAAGATTCAATAATAGATTTTACTTCCGGAATTGAATCCCAAACAATACTATATTCATTTTGGGGGTTATATTCCCCTTTAACTAAATAAGTAAATATAGTATTAGGTTCTAATGTTAAAAAGCCATGAGCATAATTATTAGGTACAAATAAATCATTATCCTTAGTTAATTCATAAAATTCAACATTTGTTGAGTTTAAATCATAAAGAATGTCTATAACTTTTCCTTGTATAACTTTAACTAATTTAGTTTGTGATGGGTTAGTTTGCCAGTGTAAACCCCTAAATGTATATTTAAATTTATTGGTACTAATATTCATTTGACTCCAACCTTCTAAATCATAAGGAATAAATTCACCTCTATTATCAGTATAAATAGGTATTTTATTTTCCATTTATTATATCTGGATTTTGTTTTATAGTTTGTTTTGTAATTAAATCCTTTAATTTAGTAGTTGACCAACCATGTGATCTGGAGGTATAAATTACTTTAATAGGTAAATCATCACCTGTAAATTGCTTACCTAAATAATCTTCACCTAATATTCTTAAATCAGGTTTAAATACTTTAATTAAATTAAGTAATTCTTCTTCAGTTTGGTACATATAAACTTCGTCAATATATTGGATTGACATTAATGCTTTATACCTATCCCAAGCAGGAATTACTGGTTTGTATTTTGATTTTCTATGTAATGAAGGATCATTTTGGAGAAAAACAATGAATTTCTCACAATGACGTTTTGCTTCTTCAAAGGTAACTATGTAACCGGGGTGTAGTAAGTCAAAATTACCTGCTGTAAATCCTAGTTTGTATTTATTCATAATTTTGGGCAAAATATTAATTCATTTTGATATTCATTCATATGAATAATTTCAACTTTAAGATTATTTAATTCAAATTTACCAATACTACCACTATCTTTAATGATTTCAGGTAATTTCATTAATATTTTATAATCTTCTTGGGCAAAAGTAGTACCATCTATATTAACTAATATTTCACAATTTTTTTCATTATCAAATGGTAAAACTCTTTGATTTAAATCAATAATAGTATTAAGTTGTTCTTTTTTAATATAACTTTTAATTAATGTTGGTATATTCCCTTGATCAACATAAATTACATCACACCAAGGTTCTAATGCTTGTAGTAAAGATTCATTGCAGTTATTTACTATTAAACCTATATTATATTTAGAAGGAATAAATGGTTTCATATATTTATCATGAGCAACAAAATGCCCCCATTTACGAATAAAATTACGAGTTGATCTTTGATTTTGTTCTAACCATTCAGGACTATCTTCATAAATATTTTTTGCTTTATCCTTAACATTTCTTCTACTTCCCCTACAAGTCATATGATAAACAAAACCATCCCATACTTGCTTAAACTTAATACCATTTAATTGAAAACGATTAAATATATCAGAATCTTCTTTTGACTGAGGGGCGTATAAAGGATCATGTCCTCCTATTTCTTGAAAATCGTTTACATAAAATGCCCAGGGTGCAAATATTCCCTCAGTTATTTTTTCACTATCAGAAAATTTAGGTATTTCTTTAAGCAAAGCTTCCTCTAAAAATTCTTCAGGTTCTACACCTCCATGCCATAAAACTTTTTCAGGACCATCAGGATGAAGTGGTGGTTCTATTCTAGTTAATGACACAATTACTCCGGGTTTAATATGTCTTTCAATTGATGTTAACGCATTAGGACATAAATACATATCAGCATGGTAAATCATAGCTATATCATTTGTAGCTACGTCATTTATTAATGTATCATATAAAATTGTATGGCCTAATCTTTTAGGACCTTCATTACGATGTGCTTTAAATAAAGGATCTTTGTCCATCATTTCTAAACACCAATCCCAAGTACCATCAGTAGAAGCATCATCAGCTACACAAATTTCTACTTCATGATTCCCTTGATTCTTTCTAATAGAGTTATAAGACCATTTAAGATATTTTAAATTATTTCTTGAAGGTTGAATTAAAGATATTTTCATGATAATAGTTTTTATAGTTTTGTTTTGATATAGTAGACATTTTATTATAAAAATACGAATTATTTTTTAATTCTCCTAATAATTCTTTGGCATGTTCTAAACTACCTACTTCTATAGTTAAATCTGGGTGGCATAATTCTTGGGTGTCTAATCCTTTATAGCCTATACAAGGAATACCTAAATAAGCACAATTTAAAGCAAAAGTACCAGCGGCGTGTGTTCTCATTAAATGTACTCCTATTTTAAAATTATTTAACTCATGTATCCAATCTTTCCAATTTAAATATGGTAAATGGGTTAAAAATTGTTCTTCACCTGGTTGTTTTCTACCCATAGAGGGAGCGGTAACTTTACTAAAGTGTTCTGATGCCACTATATATGAATCAAAACCACCATACCAGTTTACAAAATTGCCCCCTATAATAACACCTTCTCTGTCTACTTTTTTTAACTCCCCAATAGCATCTTCTATCATTAAAGAACGTAATACCCTTACATCTTTATGGTTAGTTAATCCTTTATAATAAGTTCTATCCGCCTTATTATGAGTAAATATTATATCAGCAGATGTTAAAGTATTATAGTACCAAATTTGTTTATCTAAAGTATAATCCTGAAAATACCAATGGGGACCTTCCTGCATCACTGCTACTTTATTGCAAACAGATTTTAAATTATCAATGTTAAAATTAGGATTTTTTTTAGGTATAATAACTATTCCTAAATCAATTTTTTTTTCATAACTTATTTGGTGTGCTGAGTTAATAGGATAGTGGGTCGCATTTAATGCACACATCCAAGCAAACTCTGTCCTCATGTTTTCATGATTACGAGAAATTTTACCTTCAAAACCCATTTCTGTAAAGAATGCTATTTCCATTTAAAATTGTTTTACTGATCCATCTTTATAGATGTATTTTGTTCCTCTAATACAATTTTCTCTTATAGTATTATAAGGACATAAAGTTATTGTTTTTGTACCCTTCCCACTTGAAACATCCGTTATACCAGCTTGATATCCTATATTAAATAAAGCTCTACTTTTAATGTAAATTTGTTCTCTTAATGATAACCCTAATTTAGAAAAATCTATACTATTGGGAAAACATTCCCCCCATTCTGTTTTATTAATATCAAATTCACTAAAGTAAAATACAGGTTTATTATGGTATTCCCTTGTTTCTTTTATTAAATAATGATCATAATCCCATCTACCTTGTAAATGTTCTATTCTAGACGCGAATAATAAACACCCATATGATTCTTTACCAAAATTTTCCTCAATAATATTTTCACATTTATCTATTTCTTCTTGGTTAAAATATAGTTTAGGTTTTGAATCTATATTTTTTAAATCCTTATCTGTAAAACCAAATCTTCTTAAAATTTGTTCTGCTAAAGGTTCATCACATGATCTTACCATTTCACCATCATGAATTAATGAACTAAAACAACGATCATGGTCTGTAAAAACTCTATCAAACTCACCTTTTATAAAAAACTTATCAATATAAGGATTATTTTTATGTATTATATCTTTATTATCTAGTACTTTATTTTTCCCTTGATAACTCCAACGGTCAATACCAGGTATCATTTTTTTTACATATTCTTTTGTAGGTAAAGCTATCTTAATTTTTGGATATTTTTTCTTTAATGCCTCAAAAATCCCACTTCTAATACCTAAATCTCCTAAACTGTAGCACATTCCCATAAATGGGAACCAACCATCATAATCATCAGGCAACATCACATCTTTTATGTTTTTTAAGTTATCTTTAGATATACCTAAATATTGTACATCAATACCTGCATCATGTATTTGATCATGTATTATATACCATTGTCTCATAATGTACTATAATATTCGTTTTGTTTTTCTTGTCTTTCAATACCTTTAGGATGATAAAGAGCAAAACCTTCTTCCATAGGAAGTGTAGCATATTGATCAAACCCATCTAAACGTTCATGTACCTTATTTACCCATTTTATTTTATCCGAGTTCCTATATATTCGCCACTGATAATCAGGCCAATTCACCCAATCTTTTTCATTAATGCTCCATCTCCATTTAGCAATATGATCTTGAGTTAAACCCTCTACTGTATTTACTCTCGGTACTAGTATAACATCAACATCTTTATTCATCTCAAGTAAAAATGGAAGAGTATCTAGTAACTCTTTATTAGGGTATTCATCGGCATCAATTTGAAATATAAAATCTCCGGAGCATAAACCTGAAAGATAGTTTTTCCAATCTGCAAAATGCCCTTTAAAAGTTTTGGGGTATGCTTTAATTAAGTCTTGGCTTTGAAGTCCTACTAAATAATCCCATACTTCTGCTGTTCCAGCTTTCTTATCAAATAGAACTATTACCTCATCTTCTCCATTTGCATTTAACATCAGAGTAGATATTAACTTTTGAATTTCTTCGTATTCATTACAAACTGTTATTGCATAACTTATTTTCATACTATTCTGGTAATACCCCAATATAAGATAAAGCATCCATATAATCACGTTCTTTAAATAACTTTATAGTTGACATATCAGCTCTATGAGTTTGTTTTTTATATTTTTTTCTATCTTTTTTTTTAATTTTAATTGATTTAACTGCTGCCCACGACCAATCATCAACACTAGCCCCGGATGCATATACCATTCCTAATTTTGGTTCATTAATAGTATGTGGTAGCCAAATTAATTCTGTTTTAGGGTCTACCCAAGCTAAATCTTTGTATAGCTCAGGGAGCATTTCCATTTGTTGGTTATAAAACTCAGTATCAACTTTCATTAAACTATTACTCCAAAACCCACAAGATATGCTATAATAATTAGTAATATCTTTAGTTACCTCAATTTTATAACATAAATCTCCTCCGGATTTTGGACAATCTATTATTTTATCATGTTCCATATTCTATATTTTATTTAATTTAGGTAAACCAGGAACTGTTTTTGACATATTTAAATTTACTTGTACTGGTATATCCGGTATATTATTTAATTTGGAATGAACTAATTGATTCATCTTTTTCCAACTAAAATTTTCTTTTATATATTGTTTTTGTTTTTTGGATCTTTTTAAATAATCTTTATAATGTTTATATACTTGCCTTAAAGCACTTATCGCAGTTTTATTGTCTACTTGAAACCATTTAGCTTCTTTAATTAACCAATCATTAGCAGCACTTGGGTGAACATTTTCTAATACCCCAGGTAATAAAACATTATAATCTGATTTTAAAAAATCAACATGACCACTCCAACCAGACGCTATTATAGGTTTTCCTGTGGTGGCGAACTCTAAAAGAGGTCTTCCAAATCCTTCACCTTTAGTAAAACTAACCATGGCTTTTACTTTAGAATGGTTATATAATTCATTTATTTCTGAGTCGTCAAATTCACCATTAAGTAAATATATATTCGGTAGTTTAACATCTCCATAAGTATCTCGAATCTCTTTAATTTTATCTAAAATTCCATCCCTACTAATATAAGAAGCAACCCCTAACGATGCTTTTAAAAGCAACGCTGGTTTTTTACCCATACCCGTTTTAAAAGTTTCATAAAAAGATTTAACTAAAACTCCTACATTTTTTCTATCATGCCCATGATCACCTTGCATCCAATGACCTACAAATAAATAACAAAAATCTTCTTTTATATCCTTTAAACTAATAGATTTAACTTCAGAAGGTTTAAGTGATTTATAAGTATCTAAATTAACCCCTTCAAAAATAACTTCTACAGGTTTTTCTAATTTAATTTGAGATACAATTTGTTTTGTTCTAGGATCTTGTTTATCATAAACCATTTGCTTAAAAGTATCTCTAGCAAAATTAGAAGAAACCCAATTTATATCCATTCTATTTAAACCTTCAATCCATTCTGCTTTACAAGCAGTTGCTTCAATCCCAGCAGTTAGCCCTATATTATATTTACCTACAGGAGAAAATTCATTAGGAATAGTTATTTGCATCCATAATTCAGGTTGTTGTTTTTGCCAATCTTGTTTAACTGCATATTTGTATAAAAATTGCCATTCAGGATGATCTTTACAAAAACCCCAAGATGTTTCTCCCCATCTTTGGGATAATAATTCTACCTTATATTTATTTGATTCAATTATAGATTTTACTATATCTCTTGATCTTGCCCCATAACCTGAGTAAGTATCATAAGGGCAGCTTATTACAAAACGTGGTTTATTCATTAATATATAATTTTATGATTTAAAAATTTACCTTTATATTCACTAGTATTTACTAATTCGTATTTTTCTCTTGGCTCCCAAGTATCAAATAACGTATCTAAAGCTTCTATTACTCTATTAGCTTGATGTTTAGAAGTAAAACCAGCTTCATCAGATAAAGCCCATTCTCTCCCTTTTAATCCTCTACGTTTTAATTCTTTTCTACCTAATTTATAACATTCTTTTATTCTATCCATTGCATCTTCCCATCTACACCTATCATCAAAAATATAAGGAGTCTGAGGTGAACCTTGGATTGATCTACTGGTTGGGTAAACGGGGAATGCCCATTCACCATGATTTTTGTAAGTTCCTCTATGATTAGAAGGTATATCAGCACTTGGTGTAAACCATTCTTTATTTTCATCTTCAAATCTCATTTGGTCTTGCATACCACCTGTAACATTTGCTATAATAGGCGTTCCAGCTAACATTGTTTCAGTATTTGCTAGCCCCCAACCTTCATTAGAAGTAAGTAAAATGTGGACATCAGCTATATTATATAACCAATTTAATTGTTGTTCAGATAATTTTTGATCAATAAAAATTACATTATTTTTATATTTATCATCAAATAAATATTCTTTAACCTTAGGTAAATCAGTTCCTGCATTTGTTACTTTTTCTGTTTTCAATACCATATAACAATCTTTGGCTTCTTCTTTTGGTAGAGAATCTAAAAAAGCCCTAAATGCTAACATAGCATCCGGGATTTGTTTTCTTCTAATATTTCTTGAATTAAAGAAAAGTGTAAATTTAGAACTTTTACCCTTAAAAAGGGAATTTTTAAAATTATTATAATCTAAATCATTACTTTCAATAGGAAAAAAATTATTTGTATCTTTACCATGGGGGATATATCTAAAAATTCTCTTACCCTTACTCCCTCTAAGAACCAATTTATTAATATTAACAGTTTGTTTTGAAATACCCATTAATAAATCACATGCCTCATAATAAGGTTTATTATACATTGGGGCAGGATAATCATCCCATATATTTAAATAAGTAATTGGTATTTTTTTTCTAATTTCTTGCTCCATATTCCATATATGCATAAAATATCTTGGGTCGGTAATTAAAAATAAGGCATCTGGTTTTTCTAATTCTATTAATTGTCTTATAGATTTAGTATCTCCATACCCATCTATAGGATATAACATTACATAAGAATCATTTATACCTGTAATATCATTAGTATTTGCAGATAAATCTAACCTCTTACCTTTTTCAGGATGATTAATTGAACCCGCCATTTGTATCCAATTAAAATGATGTGCCGTATGAATAACTATTTCTTTTGCTACTGTAGCTACTCCAGAATGTACTCTAATATCATCACAAATTAGAAGTATCTTTTTTCTTTTATCCTTAGGGATATACTTAAAGTCTTTATTCATTGTTTTTTATGTCGAGATTAATTTGATTAGTAATTTGTTTACGAAAATCTTCATCTGTAAGATATAAAAACAGGCTACGGTCGGCAAGTTTTTGAAAAGAAAATTTACGTTTTACACATTCAATTTTAAAATTCTCGAATAAATCGCTTTTGACTTTGACACTCGTTAGTGTCATTGGTTTTTTATTTGTCATAGTCTTTATTATTTAAAACATTTATTATACATATATAAGTATTATTCAAAATGCGCCTTTGCTCCACATAGTTCTTTATCTTCCCCATAAGGACAAAATGTACAATTCCATTTAGAAGGTGATTTTAAATAATCTATTTCTTTAATTTTTCCACTTGAACTAAAACATTCTGTTATAAAATCTTTTACAGCGTTGCTAGCTCTATTTATTTTTATTTTACCGCTTGGTGGTACAAACTGTTGTACTCTATATGCTTGATGAGGTGACATTATTTTTTCATCGTCCCAGTCTAATACTTTTCTTTTTACAATTAGAAATTCAATTTCAATTTTATCTAATGGGATTCCATATTGTTCAGAGAAAAATTTCTTATATAGTATTAGTTGAAAATGTTTATCTTCATTCTTTTTATCATATGAATTCCAACCTTTAGTACTGGTTTTTATATCGATTATTTTAAATGTATCCGTTGTTTCACAATATGTTACAACATCTAGATACCCCATGTATAATACGTTATTTAACATTTTATTTGGCGCAATTACAATGGGTATCTCACAACCAACTAAATATGTACCTTTTTTACTAAAATATCTACTACGTTTTTTCTTAAACCATTCTAATATAGCAACTCCATCTTCAAAAAATTCCCTCATTTCTTCAGCTGAAGAAAAATGTTCGTTATTATTAGTTTTGTATTGTTTTTGGTACTCACCTATAAATTTATCTTGAAAGTACTCTTCTATGTTTATTTCTCTATCTGCGGCCGCAGCAGATTTTTCATACATAATATCTAAATAATGCTGCATTACTTCATGTATAGCCGTTCCAAATACAGTATGGATAGATGAATTAAATCTTTTTATCTTATCCTTATATTGTAATTTCCATCTATAAGCACAACTCCTAAAGATAGACATTTGAGAATATGATATATTCTTTTGATAAGCAAAATTAATTTGCTTAGGTGGATTATTTCTAATCTCCTTTACAATACTAGGAATTTTTTTAGCCAAACTATTTTTTCCATTTATCTCGACCTACTAAAAGACCGATTATTCCATAATTAGCAATATCAATAAATGTATCTTGCATACCTTCGCCTTCAACAAATGATCTACCATTTATTAATAAATTTTTTAAACGTGATATTTTGTCAGTTAATCTAATACATAACCCAGTTAGTGAAAATTGTTTATCATCGCTGTTATTAACGATGTCTCCACCTAAAGCAATGTTATTTAACCCATAATCCATATGTTTACGAGCAAACATTTCATACATTTCTTTTTGAATTTTTTTAAATTCTTTAGATAATTCAGGGTATTCTTTTTCGAATACTTGTACACCTAATTTTGTTGATACTCCTCTTTTGGCATCCATAATTTCTCTATCACTCATCATTTCGTGGTATTTAGTTATTGTATCACCCATTTACTTGAACTGGTCTATTAATATTAAAGTATTGTTCTAGTGTTGATAATCTATCATCTGCATCAACTAAATTTATAAGTGCTTCTTCAGCATTTTTATAAAAATCTTCTGTTGAATGGTCTCCAATACCAACTGCTTTATTACCTAATAATTCAAGTGATAATAACGCTTTTGCTTTATCTGCTTCAGCAGATGTTTTTAACATAGTGTATAATTCTTTTGTCATTTTAATAATGGTTTAATTTCTTTTTTATCTAATCCTCTATTATCCAATATACGATTTATTTCTGGGGTGTCCAATATATTTATATATTCTTTTGCTTCCTTGCTAGAACATTTAAAATAATCTTTGATATGATCTACTAGATCTTTATTTGGTTGTTTTGTTTTAGACTTAACATATTTATTCCACTTATTATTTTTGGGGATAAATTCTTTATAAATAGAATAAATCATTCTTTTTTCCTGTGGTGGAAAGTCTTGTACATAATTAACTATTTCAATATAATCTGGGTTCATACTAATAAACCTGTGTACCATATAACTATTCCAAACCTCCCAGTCTTTATCTGTAAAAGACTCAACTGGGGGTTTGGTGTTATTAATTGCCTTTAACCAATCAAAGATATTTTTCAAATTTAGTCCATTAATTCATCAGCCAATTCTTCTCTAAGTTCTTTTGGAACTGATGATTTAAGAATTTTTTTAGTTGATGGGTCATAAAAAACTGGAATTGGTAATAGAGCATCTTCATCTGTACCCATTACAAATTTAGATACAGTTCTTAATACTACTCCTTGTTGAAAAACAACTCCACCATCAAAGTTTTTAATAGCCGTTGTATTTTTTAAATCAATTGGGGGTTGTTGTACTTGTTGTTGCATAATTATTTATATTTTATTAAAGTTTGAATTAATGACATTATATTTATTTCCTTGTCAATACGGAAATTTGCTTTATATTGGTGTTCGTTTATTGCCAATGTTGCTGTGCCTTCTTTATCTTTATAGTATTCAGATGAACGATCGTAAAGTGCTCTAAATAATTCATCAAAATCATCTACGTTGGCATCTGCAATAATTTGACGTATAGTATTAAATGATGATACTTTATTACCCTTAGCTAATTCAGTAATAACTTTGTCTATATAATTAGATGATACTAATATTGATTTATCTAATTTTAATGTATTATCTTGTGTAGATAATTGTATAGTATTAATACATTTACGTAAATCAGGATAATATTGATTAACTAAAGGTACTAAATCATTTAATTCATGGGAAATTGATTCTTTATTACAAATCCAATGTAAATGTTTAGCAACATCTTTTTTAGTTGGAGGTACAATTTTAAGTACTTGACATCTAGATTGTAGAGGATCAATAATACGCTCTACAAAATTACAAGTCATAATAAAACGTGTCGTACGCGAGAAAGTTTCAATAATATTACGGAGTGAAGCCTGCGCCTGTATAGTAAGAAAATCAGCTTCATCCAAAATGACCACTTTAAGTGGTTTAAAAGAAGCAACGCTCGCAAAGCTTTGTACTTTATCACGAATCGTTTCAATACCCCTTTCATCAGAGGCGTTAATATAAAGATGATCGCAATTAAGGTTTTGAACACAAAGTTTTGCCAAAGTAGTTTTTCCTGTACCAGCTGGTCCATAAAATATTAAGTTTTGAATATCATTTTGTTCTAAATATTTAGAAATTGATTTTTTAATATTTTCATTCCCAACATAAGTTTCTAATTTAGATGGTCTATATTTTTCTACTAATAAACTATGCTCCGTATTCACCATATATTGAATATTTCTTTTCTGGTTCTGGTATTACTTCCGTCT
>JAAHTH010002436.1_pt1 | contig 14277 bp, 8 predicted proteins | sample 6116091 | NCBI WGS metagenome assembly JAAHTH01 (sample SAMN13939990, study PRJNA603662) | sponge metagenome | isolation source: marine sponge | host: Mycale hentscheli | place: New Zealand | collected 2006
CAGCACCGCCCCCCCCGGCCCGTGGGGTGGTTCGCGAGGTTTTCTTTTTGGGTTTTCCATATTATGCTCACTTCGGTTGTTATGATCAGGATTGGTTGTTTGAGTATCTTGGACCAGTGCCGTGATAATACTATCATCTTTTTGCATATCTGCCTCTATTGCATTTTTTACAATAAGATTTAATGCTTGTCTGAGTTCTGGCAGTTCATGATTAATTTGAAGCTGCAGTTCACCCTTTTCTGAATCACTTAAGTTCGGATGAGTCACAACACTTGCTATGATATCCATGATGCCAGTGTTGGTTTCTATATAATACATGATGGCAGAATAAAGCATTGCTTTTAATAAGCCCATCTGAATCAGCGTATTAGTATCAAAGTAATCTTCTAATATGCCGTTAAAACGTGCTGGATCATGGATATAATAGCCTGTTTGTGTCTCAGTGTTTGCTTGTGGTCTTGGGATCTGCTGTGTAGGCGTTGTAAGGTATTGATATTGACGGTTTATATCTAAGCATAAAGTTTTTAAGCGCTGAGGAGATAAAGCGGGTTCTAGGTCTCTCAGCCTTATGGCTTGATTGGATGCGTTTTTAAATTTAAGACTCTCGCGGTCAATGACAGTTTGAACAAGTTTTTTGGGATTGCTGAAGCACTCTACGGCTAAAGCTTGAACTTTTGTTGTTAAAGATAATTTAATGCTGTCATTAAAAAAAGGCATTTCAGGTGAAAAGGATATAGCGGCTGCTCCTAGTACCGTTCTCGGGCTGTCTTCATCCGCTGCTGCACCACGATTAGGTGGATTTGAATGATTCACTAAGCGGCTAAATCTTTGGTGGACGGCAAAAATATTTATTTCTGGAAAGCTTTCTGGTTTTATCTCTTCAATGGTAGTGCCATGATTGGCAATTTGGTCGATAAAGTAAGCTGTAAAAACACCGCAAAAAGTATTGTCGGTTTGAGCTGCTAAATATTCTATATTGAACTGTTCTAGTGATAGCCCTAAAGTGGCTAGGCCTTCGGTGAGAGAGTCTTGTAATGCGCTTGTATCATAAAGCATATCAGCGGTTTTACATCGAGAATCTATCAGTGTTGCTGTTTTAGTGTCTGGGCTGTAATGTAATGTAACAAAATGTGCGCGTTCAGGGGTCAGCTTTCCGATGCCAGGAAGATAGCTAAGTAAAGGCCCGTTTTCGACAACAGCAAATAGCATGTCGCATGCGCTTAAATCAATGCTTTCTTTTTGAAAATAAGGTGCTGTCGCGCTTAATACTTCTGGTATGGTTTCAATTGTTTTCCATTCTGGATTTGCTTCATGACGCTCGATAACGGGTGGTAACACAAGTATTTTCTTTTGTGACACAGGATGAGAAGCGGTATAAAAACAAGGGGCATGACCTTCCCGGTTGAGGTGCTCAATGGATCGCGTTGATTGTGAGGATTGTAATATTTTCTCAAAAATAGAACGCATGTCGCGGGCAGAATAAGGAGGGTTCATTATTATTTCATCAATAAAAAGACGGCAAATTTACCATGTCAAAAACAAAAAGAACAGATTTTTTTTTTTAAACAATACGCTCCAGTAAATTTTCAATCAGATCAATACGAGTTTTGTTAGCAGCTGTTTCAGTGATAAATTTTAGACGATTTGAACCATCTAATTGATAGTGTTTGGGCTCTAACTGAATGAGTTTAATGAGTTTTAAAGAGTCGATAGCAGGATTTTCATTAAAGGCGATGCGAATATTTTGGTTTGAGGCAGCAATGCGTAGCACACCTAACTTTTCTGCTTTGTGCTTTAAGTGTGTGATAGCAAATAAATGTTTAATGGGGGCAGGTAGTAAGCCGAAGCGATCAATAAGTTCAACTTGTAATTCATTGAGTGCGGTTTTATTTGGGGCATGTGCAATGCGTTTGTATAGCGTTAAACGCGTATGAACATCGCCAACATAGTCTTCAGGAATAATCGCGCTAATGCCTAGTTCTATTTCAGGTCCAGGCGCTGATTTAGCCGTTAACTCGGGTATTTTTCCTGATTTTAGCGCATTAACTGCTTCTTCGAGCATTTCCATATACAAGCTAAACCCAACGGCATGCATGTTACCACTTTGCTCTTCACCGAGTAATTCACCGGCACCACGAATCTCTAAGTCATGAGTGGCCAGAACAAAGCCTGCCCCTAAATCTTCGATAGAGGTAAAGACTTCAAGACGTTTTTTGGCGTCTGAGGTAATTAAAGTATCTTTAGGGGTGAGTAAGTAGGCATAAGCCTGGTGATGTGAGCGACCCACGCGTCCTCTTAGTTGATGCAGCTGTGCAAGCCCAAAATGGTCAGCTTTATCGATTAGAATAGTATTAGCTGTTGGAATATCAATCCCTGTTTCAATAATTGTTGTACAGACTAAAACATTAAATTTTTGATGATAAAAATCTGACATGACGCGCTCAAGCTCACGCTCTCGCATTTGTCCATGTGCGATTTGTATATTGGCTTCGGGGACGAGCTTTTGTAATGTTTCAGCAATACGGCTAATGGTTTGAACGTTGTTATGTAAGAAAAAGACTTGGCCACCCCGTAATATTTCTCGCAAAATGGCTTCGCGTTGTAGCGCATCCGTTTTTTCTTGCCAAAAGGTTTTAATGGCAAGACGCTTGGCTGGAGGGGTTGCGATCAGCGAAATATCACGAATGCCTGCCATGGCCATGTTAAGCGTTCTGGGTATGGGGGTTGCTGTCATGGATAAAATATCAACATGTGTGCGAAGCGCTTTGATTCTTTCTTTTTGTTTTACGCCAAAACGATGCTCTTCATCAATAATAAGTAAACCTAAGTCATCAAAAGCAACGCCTTTTTGTAAAAGCTTATGTGTGCCAATCACTAAATCCAGTCGGCCTTGTTTTAGCTTTTCAATGGTTTTTTCAGCCTCTTTTGCGCTTTTAAAACGAGAGAGCAACTCAATTGAAATCGGCACATCAGAAAACCTATCTCTAAATGTCTCAAAATGTTGGCCTGCGAGCAGCGTTGTTGGGGCGAGCACACAGACTTGTTTACCACTTTGAATCGCAATAAAGGCAGCTCGCATGGCGACTTCTGTTTTACCAAAACCGACATCACCACAAATAAGTCTATCCATTGGATTATCAGACTGCATGTCTTCAGAGATATCTTGAATGGCACGTATTTGGTCAACTGTTTCATCAAAAGGGAAGCTTTGCACAAAAGCGTTATATTCGTTTCGGGCATATTGATGCGCATGGCCTTTATTAGCAGCACGCTTTGCATGTATTTCAAGGAGCTCAACAGCAACGTCATTAATTTTTTCAGCTGCTTTTTTACGTTCTTTTTGCCATCGGTCAGAGCCTAGGCGATGGAGAGGCGCATGATCTGAATCTGCACCGGTATAACGACTTAATAAATGTAGGGCTGTGACAGGCACATAAATTTTATCGTCATTGGCATAATTCAAAATAATAAACTCACTTTGAATGCCTTGATTTTCAATGAGTTGTAAGCCCTGATAGCGACCGACACCAAAATCAAGGTGCACCAGTGGTGCGCCCATAGACAATTCGGTTAAATCCCGAATCATGGTATCAGGATCGATGGCGCGTTTTTCACGGGCGCGTTGTTGTGGTGTCGCCTGCTCACCAAAGAGCTGTGATTCTGTAATAATAGAAATGTTCGCATCTGCCAGCAGAACGCCTTCTGTCAGCGGGCCAATAACAAGGTTCATTTTATCTGTACTGGCAAGGCAGGCTTGAAAATGATCATGTACGGTCGGATGAATATTGTCGGGCGTCAGTAAATCTAATAATGCTTCACGCCGACCGGTACTTTCGACGAGAAAGATAACGCGATCAGATGTACTGTTTAAATAATCAAGTAATTTTTGAAGTGGCTTATCTGTTTTTCTTAAAACAGGCAGCTCAGGGGCTTTTTTCGTATTAAAATTAGTGGCATGTGCAAGGCTTTTGTCAGGGGCATGTTGCATGCGTTGAGGGTTAAATAACTTTGCTTGTGTGAACAGTGCTGTTGGGGTTAAATAATTGCTCTCTGGTGGCAGGGCAGGCCTTATTGGGTCTAATTTTCGGTCTTCGTAACGTGTATTAATTTCATCCCAAAACTGTTCGGCTTGTGCTTTTGCGTGATTCACAAAGCACACTTTTGTGCTTTTAGGTAAATAATCAAAAAGGGTTGCTGTTTTTTCAAAAAACAAAGGCAAATAATACTCAACACCCTGTGGATACTGTCCTTCGGTGATGGACTCATAAATAGGGCAAAGGCTTGGGTTACCGGGAAAGGCGTCACGAAATGCCTGTCTAAAATGTGCAATACCTTTTTCATCGAGTGGGCATTCGCGTGCGGGTAAAATATGAATATGACCTAGTTTTTTTACGGTACGTTGGGTTTCAGGATCAAAGACACGAATGCTTTCAACTGAGTCATCAAATCGTTCAATACGAAAAGGCACGCGGCTGCCCATTGGGAATATATCTAATAAACCGCCTCGTACAGAAAATTCACCATGTTCTAAAACATTGTTGACAGCATGGTAGCCTGCGTTAATTAAACGCGCTCGAAAAGGTTCTAATGCGAAGGTTTGATTTGTTTTTAAAATAAAGGCGTGTTGCGCTAAAAACTCAGGTGGACAAAGACGGTGCATCTGCGTACTGACCGCTGCAATTAAGATAACCGGCTCATTTTGCTCGAGCTGATTTAAGGCATCAAGCCTATCAGAAATAATATCTTGATGGGGTGAAAATTGATCATATGGCAAGGTTTCCCAATCAGGAAATAAGGTAATATGAATATTTTTTTGATTATTTTTTAATAAAAAACGTAGCTGGTCACGTAATGTAATCGCTGAAAGGGGATCGGGCGTAATGATAAGATTGGTTTGATTTGTGTTACACCACTCGGCTAGTGCGATAGGTAGAGCTGCACCGTGAAGTTGCCCAAAACGAGATTTATCAGATTTTTGTATATTAAGCAGATTAAGCATTATATTTTTTAATTGCTGAATAAATTAAAGATGATGGATTATACACAAAAATTTAAATTTGTTTACTGTTCAGCGACTGAAGCGTTTGAGGGCTTATAGGTTACTGTACAGTGGTTATCTGCATGGCTACTGATGATGATTTCATCCATATCATCTGCGACAATAATTGGCCCACTGTAGTCTTTGCTCATGCCGGCAGTAAAGGCAGCTTTCTCTGCTGCGCTTGTATCGATGGATGGATCGAGATGCGTGAGAAATAGATGTTTTACCTTGGCTTTTTGCGCGAGTTTAGCCAGTTCAAGTGTGTCGGAGTGATAATGAACGATTTGCTGACTAAATTCGTACGCTTCTTGACTCACTTGTTTCGCTTGCTCTAATCTTTTAAGTTGTAGTGGGTGGCTCATGGCTTCACTGATCATGACGTCAACGTTGCGTACAATGTCAGCTTCTTTTGAAAATACACGTGTATCACCGGTGACAAAAACAGAACAATTTTTATAATGCAGTAGATAAACAAAAGCAGGAAAAACAGGCTCATGCTGGACAGGGTAGGCAGTCAGAGTCAGTTGTTTATCTTGGAAAACCGTTTTATTTTTTTTGCCTTTGAGATCAATAATATGGGTTGAGGCGCCAGATATATTGGGATTCAGTTTTCCTTGACGGTTAATGGAACGAAACCAGACATCAGGTGCGTAACTCTCGTGAATGCCATGTATCACTTTTTTTAATCCATAAGGGCCATGAACCTTTAATTTTGCTGTGCGGCCAAAAATCCATGATTCATTGATGATTGGGCCAAGGCCTGCAAAATGATCAGAGTGAAGGTGCGTTAAAAAGACATGAGATATTTGGTGAACGGGTAAACCCATTTCTGATAAACGTAAAGAAGCACCAGCGCCTGAATCGATTAGAAAAAACTGATTGTCATAAGCTACAGCTAAACATGAAGGATGCCGAAGCCATTGTTTGGATGGATCAGGATTACCCGTGCCGCAAAAATAAATATGCAGGTTTTCATCTTTTAATGCAGTGTTTGAAAAAGCAAAATGGGGTAACGCTAAAAGCGTTGAAAACAGTAAAACAGAGAGCTGTTTAATGGTTTTCATAAGAAACGTCCTTTTTGCTTCTCGGGTTATTTTTAGTGTTATTAGGGCCGCATATTGTTTTATTCAAAAAACCATACGGCCCTAATAGATCATGTCAGCCAGTGTTTAATTTAACTGTCTTAACACATATTGTAAAATACCACCGTTTTTGTAGTAATTGAGCTCATTTGTGGTATCAATGCGGCATAGTAAGTTAATCACTACTTCGCTGCCATCAGTCCTTGTGATTTTTGCTTTAAGCACTGATTTGGCTTTCAAGCTGTCATCCACGTCAATGCTCACACGTTCTTCACCCGTGAGATTTAATGTCTTACGCGTCACGCCCGCTTCAAACTGCAAGGGCAAGACACCCATCCCAATCAAGTTAGAACGATGAATGCGCTCAAAACTTTCAGTAATAACAGCCTTAACTCCTAGTAATAATGTTCCTTTGGCAGCCCAATCACGGGATGAACCTGTACCGTATTCTTTGCCTGCAATAATCACTAAGTCATTTTGTTCGGCTTGATAACGCATGGCTGCATCATAAATAGGCATGACTTCATCGGTTGGAATATAACGGGTCATACCACCTTCAATGCTTGGGGTCATTTCATTACGAATACGAATATTTGCAAAGGTCCCGCGCATCATGACTTCATGATTACCCCGTCTTGAACCGTATGAATTAAAATGTTTAGGTTCAACACCATTTGCACTGAGATATGCACCAGCCGGTGAGTCAGGCTTGATAGCCCCTGCAGGTGATATATGGTCTGTGGTAATTGAATCACCGAGTAAAGCCAATACATGGGCATTGGAGATTGATTGAATGGGCTCAGGCGTTGGTTTTAAGCCTTCAAAAAACGGTGGATGTTGGATATACGTTGAATCAGTATTCCATGCATAGGTTGTGCTTTCAGTGGTTTGAATGGCTTGCCAGTCGGCGTCTCCTTTGAAAACATCTGCATACTCTTTACGGAACATGGTGTTGGTGACTTTGGCGACTTCGGCGGCTATTTCAGCACTGGTGGGCCAAATGTCTTTTAAGAAAACATCATTGCCGGAGTGGTCTTGGCCAATGGGTTCTGCACTTAAATCAATTTGAGTGGTACCGGTTAGGGCATAGGCGACAACGAGTGGAGGAGAGGCAAGCCAGTTAGCACGTACTTGTGGATGCACACGACCTTCAAAATTACGGTTACCGGATAAAACAGAGCAAACCACTAAGTCATTGTCTGTAATGCTATGGCTAATTGGATCGGGTAATGGGCCTGAATTACCAATGCACGTGGTACAGCCATAGCCGACCAGGTTAAATCCTAACGTATTGAGATGGGTTTGTAAGCCTGCATGCTCTAAATAGTCGGTGACAACTTTTGAGCCAGGGGCGAGTGAAGTTTTAACCCAAGGTTTACGTTGCAAGCCTTTCTCGAGTGCTTTTTTAGCGACAAGGCCTGCGGCCATTAAGACGCTCGGGTTAGAGGTGTTGGTACAGCTTGTAATGGCCGCAATCACAACATCACCATGATGGAGTTCATAAGCTTCATTGCCAGCTTTAAAGCCTGTATTTTTTTCAGAAGCTTTGCCGGAATCATTTAGAAAAGCATCCATGGTTTGTGGGAGCGTGGTGAGTGTGACTTTATCTTGTGGGCGTTTAGGGCCAGCAAGCGAAGGCACGACCTGTGTTAAATCCAGTTCGAGTGAATGGGTAAAAATAGGATCGGGGTTGTTTTTGTCATACCAAAGGCCTTGTGCCTTTGCATAAGCTTCTGTGAGTGCAACGGTTTGTTCATCACGGCCAGTGAGGTTTAAATAACGAATGGTTTCTTCATCCACGGGGAAAAAACCACAGGTCGCGCCGTACTCAGGTGCCATATTTGAAATAGTTGCTCTATCTGCAAGTGGTAAACCCCCAAGACCTGGGCCATAAAACTCGACAAATTTACCCACAACACCTTGTTCACGGAGCATTTGGGTGACCGTTAAGACTAAATCGGTTGCTGTCATACCTTCTTTGAGTTCACCGATGAGCTTAAAACCAACCACTTCAGGAATCAGCATTGAAATGGGCTGCCCAAGCATGGCAGCTTCGGCTTCAATACCACCAACACCCCAACCAAGTACGCCCAAACCATTGACCATGGTGGTGTGAGAGTCGGTGCCTACCAGCGTATCAGGGTAAGCATAGGTTTTGCCATCACAGTCTGCGTGCCAAACGGTTTTGGCTAAATATTCCAGATTAACTTGATGGCAAATACCCGTTCCAGGGGGTACAACGCTAAAGTTAGAGAATGCTTTTTGGCCCCAGCGTAAAAATTCATATCGCTCTTTATTGCGTTCCATTTCTTTGTGGGTGTTTGTTTTGAGTGCGTTTGGATTTGCAAACTGATCAACCATGACAGAGTGGTCAATCACTAAATCAACGGGCGATAAGGGCGAGATTTGAGCGGCATTTTTCCCCATTTTTTCTAGCGCGTCACGCATCGCCGCTAAATCTACAACAGCGGGTACTCCTGTAAAGTCTTGCATTAAGACACGGGCTGGGCGATAAGCAATTTCATGATTAGAGCTTTGAGTTTGAAGCCAGTCGGCCAGTGCTTGAATATCGGTTGTTGTAACGGTATCACCATCTTCAAAGCGTAATAAATTCTCAAATAAAACTTTAAGCGAATAAGGCAGGCGCGAGATATTTTCAAAATGCTTGTTTTCAGCTTCTTTTAGGCTGTAATAGTAATAAGTTTGCTGGTTTACCTCTAAACGGGCTTGTGTGCCGAGCGTGTCTTGACCGACTTTCATACAGGTCTCCTTGATTCAAAAAAGCAATGATAAAGCAAAACATAATAGTTTGCATATGTTTATGTAACATATGGCAGGCAAAAGTTATTTATTTTTAGATCAAATTGTGATATATTTTAATATAAAGATTGATTAAATTTCTATTTTAAAGGGGGATCTATGCCTTGTACGATAAAAGTGCTATTGGATGCCTGTCAAGCAACCTATCGAACTGATGGGCTAAAAGAAAATGGAGTTGAATTTTTAGCTAAAAATCCAGATATAGTTCATTCAGGTTACAGCTTTGGTGATTCTATTACTCATCCTAATACTGGATTAACAGCCGTTTGTCTTGTGCCAACTGATTCAGATAATCCTATTATCATCGCTTATCAAGGGACTGAGTTTGGTAATGTAAAAGACATAATGGCAGACTATCATATTGCAATATATCATGAAGTCAATCATGACTTAAAAGCTGAAGCGAATGCTTTTTTTAATAAGATGGCGAAGTTGCATAAGGGTAGAGAAATAATTATAACAGGGCACTCTTTGGGCGGGAATTTAGCGCAGGATGTTGGTTTAACTGCTATTTTAGCAGGCATGAAAGGTGTGTTTGTTCGAACGTTTAATTCAGCGCCAATTACGACACAAAAAGGAAAAAGGATAGAGGAATATTATCCATCTAAACTAAATCACATTGCAAATTATCGATTATCAAGTGATAAAATTAGCGCGGCCTTGTCTGGCTTTTATAATTGGTACGGTGATATTTATTCTTTTTATACTGAGAAGTTTTTTTTCAGTCGAGAGTCATCTCATGTTGTGAATACAATGAAAAATGTAATTCCAGAAGACATTCAGGGATTACAAGTGGGTGGAAGTCTGTCAAAAACAGCTGGGACAGCAAGGTTGCAAGAGCAAATTTTTTGTATGCAAAAAAGTTATGAATGTCGTATTCATCGCCGGTGGTTTTCGTGGCGGAATGCAGGAAAGAAAAACTTAAGAGCTTTTAATCTTTATTTGCCGATTATTCTAGCGAGTTTGTCGACCGCTGACGGTCAAAAACAGGTTCCCGGATACCTGAGAACATTGAATGGTATGGTGGATGGGAGTGTATCTAAAGCTATTGTTAAAACTTTGAAAGAATCCATTGAGATAAATTTAGCGGTACCTGAATGTGATTCTGATTCTGATTTTAAATCTGCAGCTGGGTCTGAGTCTGATTCTGATTCTGATTCTGATTTTGAATCTGTAGCTGGGTCTGAGTCTGAATTTGAATCTGAGCAGCCTACTCCGCCGCTTACAAAAGAAAACTTGAGGCAATTAGAATCAGAAATAGATGAAGAATCAGAAGATGAATCAGAAGACGAATCACTCAGTGACGATGATACTGCAGGAAGCAGTGACTACCCGATTTAGCTGAAGACAAGTGCTGTTGCAATGCCTGCCATTAAGCCAAACAAATGTCCTTCCCAAGAAACGCCTTTTTTACCTGGAAAGATACCTAAAAAAATAGAGGCAAAATAATAAAGGCTCACAATACCCAGTAGAATAGCTGTAGCACTGCCTTCTTGGTAAATATCCATGACCAATAAACCCCAATAACCGGTAATCACCGCACTGGCACCGATGTGTAGGCCAGGCTTTGCAAACAGCGAAATGAGTGTGCCACTGATGATTGTAATCATGAAGGTGACGAAAAGAAAATAAGGCAGGCCATGCACCAATAAGAAAGCACTGAGCACCAATAATGGGATGGTATTAAAAAAAAGATGATTGAAGTGTGCATGTAAAAAAGGCGCGAACAAAATACCTGGGATGCCATACAGTTTTCTAGGGGTGATGCCTAAAATAAGCAAAAGGCCACCGAGCAATTGATTGAGAAAAAACACGCCCCATAAAATCACGGTCATCCAGCCGAGCCAATTCAAGTGGTTTTGGATTTGTTCGGCAATAAAAAAAACACTCTGAAAAAAGGTATTATTCATGTTCGGTCACTTTGCATTTAAATGCGCATTTGGCAAGTTTCAGGTGAATGCTGCTTCCTATTGGTGCGTCTTTGGTGTGTTTAATCACACCTCGCGGTGTGCTGGCAATCGCATAACCTCGATTGAGTGTAGCAAGTGGGCTTAATGCATTCAGCGTGTGTGCGAGTTGTTTTAATGTATGTTGTTTTTGTGTTGTTATATGCCCCATGTAAGTTTGTAATTGACGCATTAAATAGTCGAGAGTTTGGTGGTGCGTTTGTAGAATATGCTCGGGTGATTTTAAGCGTTTTGAGAGCATGTTGACGCGTTCGGTTTGATGGGTGAGCAGTCGTTTGATGGCGATATTTAAACGCAAATTTAAACGCTGACAATGTTCAATGAGTTGATTTTGGTCGGGGGTTGCGGCTTCTGCGGCAGCCGTTGGTGTGGCGGCTCTAAAATCGGCAACAAAATCTGCAATGGTAAAGTCAGTTTCATGGCCAACGCCTGAAATAATTGGAATCCTACTGTCAACGATGGCATATGCCAAAGCTTCATGATTAAACGCCCATAAGTCTTCAATGCTGCCACCGCCGCGTGCAAGCAGTAAGACATCGCAATCAGCGTCTGTATTTGCTTGTTGGATAGCCGCAATGAGCTGAGGTGCGGCGTTTTCACCTTGGACCTCAGTGGGGTAAAGCTTAATATTTGCGAGTGGAAACCGTCGTTTGAGCGTGCTTTGCATGTCCCGTATGGCAGCACCTGTCGGTGAGGTAATTAAACCGATGGTATTCGGATATTTAGGCCAGGATTTTTTTCGATCAGCCTCAAATAAGCCTAATGTTTTTAATCTGAGTTTTAGGGCTTCAAATTGTTGAAATAAATTTCCTGCCCCCGCGGCTTCTATGCTATCTACAATGAGCTGATAATCACCGCGTGCTTCATACACACTTAATGTGCCTCTTAGCACTAAAGCTTGCCCATTTTGTAAGATGGTGCTCGTATTTTTTCTGTGGCGGCCCTTAAAAAAAACACAGCGTAACTGTGCTGAGGGGTCTTTCAGTGAAAAATAGGCATGACCTGATGCAGGCAGGCTTAAATTTGAGACTTCGCCTTGAACAGCAATGGCACCGATGTCTTTTTCAAGCCATCGACGTACGCGCTGATTGAGCTCAGTGACTGTAAAAGTGTTGCATTTATTTTCTATCATGCCCTGTATCTTAATGAAATAAGCTAGCAATTCAAGTGATTTTTAGGCAAAATAAATTCTGAAATATATGGGGCGTATCAAGCTGTTTATTACGTCTATAAATTTAAAAAATTTAAAATAGCAATAATTAAGAGGACTACCGATGATTAAAATGAAATGGATGGCAGGCGCTGTAATTGTAGCCATGTCTGCTCCTTTATTTGCAGCTGATGCAACTGCCCCGGCTTTAGCAACAACAGAAGATAAAGTTTCTTATAGTATTGGCTCTGATTTAGGAAAAAACTTAAAGCGACAGGGCATTGGGATTAACCCATCTGTTTTTGCAAGAGGCATGGAAGATGGTATGAAAGGCGGTACACTCTTAATGACAGATGAAGAAATGAAAAAAGTACTCAGTGACTTTGAAAAAGAAATGATGAACAAGCGTGCCTCTGAAATGAATAAACAAGCAGAAGATAACAAAACAAAAGGCGAAGCCTTTCTGAAAGAAAACAAAAGTAAGCCGGGTGTTGTCAGCTTACCCAGTGGCCTACAATATAAAATTGTTAAAACAGGAACAGGGGTTAAGCCAACGAAAGAAGATACAGTCACGGTGGAGTATACCGGACGTTTATTAAATGGTGATGTATTTGATAGCACTGAAAAAGCAGGTAAACCCGTGAGTTTTAAACTGACACAAGTCATCCCGGGTTGGACTGAAGCATTACAATTGATGCCAGCAGGCTCAACATGGGAAGTGTACATTCCATCAAAACTGGCTTATGGTGCCCGTAGTGTTGGTGGTGCAATTGGCCCGAATGAAACATTGGTTTTTAATGTTCATCTAATCGATGTTAAAAAAGACGATAAAGCGACAGCTAAAAAGAAATAATCAATCATGCATAAACGTTTATTGATTGTTTTTTTGCTGGGTTTCTCCTCAGGATTGCCATTGGCGCTCTTGGGGGGGACCTTACAAGCCTGGTTTTCAGCATCAGGCGCTTCTGTGATGACAACAGGATGGTTAAGTTTAATTGGTTTACCGTATATCTATCGTTTTTTATGGAGCCCATTACTGGACCGATTTACTTTATTTCAATTAGGAAAGCGCCGTAGTTGGGTGCTATCCATGCAAGTTTGTTTACTACTCGGATTTAATGTGTTGGCGTGGTTTTCACCACTGACCTCTCCTGGATTAATGGCTTTTATTGGTTTGTGTTTGGCGATTTGCTCTGCCACACAAGATGTTGCGATTGATGCACACAGAACAGAATATTTAAAGCCCGAAGAACATGGTCTCGGTGCATCGTTTGCCGTATGTGGCTATCAAGTGGCAGTGTTATTATCAGGGGGCGCTGCACTCGTCATGGCGCATCACCTCGGTTGGGCTGTGACCTATCGTTTGATGGGCTTTTTGATGTGTTTAGGGATGACTGTCATTCTTTGGAGTCCTGAGCCATCGAGTGAGGCCTTATCGCAGCAGACGAGCTTTCTTGAGTCATTTATTGCGCCTGCACGATCACTGATATTACGTCCAGGTATTGTTGCCATGGTTTGTTTTATTTTGTTATACAAGCTGGCAGAAGCATTTACGACCACCAATAGTGGCATTATCATGCCATTTTTAATTCAAGGCATGGGTTTTTCGCTGGATGTGATTGGTTATGTGAACAAAATCATGGGGGTGGGAGCTGTGTTGTTGGGGGGTTTAACAGCGGGCATGCTGCTGACACGCTGGTCGTTATATCGTGCACTGTGGGTGTTTGGTTTGTTTCAAGCACTGACGCATTTATTATTTGTTGCCTTGGCGATACAGGGTCAAAATACAATTTTGTTTGCAGTGGCTGTTGTCTTTAATAACTTGGCAGCGGGCATGGGATCAACCGCATTGATTGCATTTTTTATGCGTTGGGTTGATAAACGATTTACAGCGACACAGTTTTCAATGTTGGCTGGTCTTTCAGCGCTACCTCGTGTTTTTTCGGGCCCTATGGGGGCTGGATTACAGGCTTATGTCGGATGGGCTGGATTGTATGAGATTGCTTTTGTGTTGACTTTGAGTTTTGCACCCTTTTTAATTTTAATGCGTCGTGCAGGTGTTTTTTCTGGATTTGAAGAAGATAAAGTGAGTGAAGTAGATAATATCAAGTCAGAGGCATAAAATTGCAAGCCTTTGGTACCGAGGGTGGGAATCGAACCCACACGATGTCACCATCACCGGATTTTGAATCCGGCGCGTCTACCAATTCCGCCACC
>JAAHTH010000205.1_pt1 | contig 14274 bp, 15 predicted proteins | sample 6116091 | NCBI WGS metagenome assembly JAAHTH01 (sample SAMN13939990, study PRJNA603662) | sponge metagenome | isolation source: marine sponge | host: Mycale hentscheli | place: New Zealand | collected 2006
GGCAAAGAGAGAACGATGCTGGATTTCCCAATCAAGGTGGTTGGCCAGCATCAGGAACTACAACTGGTTTTGACACATTATTTAAAATTGGAAGGTGGGTTGACTATGGTGGATTGGCTGCAGTTAACATGTTTACATTACCCAATACAAGCCCATGGAACCAGATAGCTGCCGACCCAGGTCAGGATGGCAGAGGACTCATAGGAATGAATCTAAGATCAACCTATAATTATTTTCTACAACGATATGCACAAGGTGATTTGTATATGCAGGATTATCAGGTCAAACAGAAATCCGCCAGATTCTTTGATCAAACAGAAGCATGGTGTGACACCAATTTAACAAACGAGGGTGATATAGCATATGTCAAGGATAGCAGCGTGAGCGCGAACCAGGGTTTTGTTTACTATGGCAATAACGATGTTTTAACGATGAAAAATCCTATGTCTCTATCGTTCTCAGCCAAACATGCTTACGGAACAGGCACGGGAACTGCGTATTGGGACCTAATCAGTGGTTCTGGTTCCCTAACACTCACGGGCCCTACTTCATCCTCTCCCGGGGACCTTAAATTCATAAAATCAGGAAGCGGTTCTGGTCCAAACCCCGGAACGGTTACGTGGTCAAGCGATCAAGTTTTTTCACCTGGTTCAGGATTTCTTGAAAAAATAGGTGATGACGGTATGCTACATCCCAGGAATAATATTCCACAATCCGGGTGGATCATAGGATTTGTGATGATGGAAGGTGGAAGCAACATTACGTTTGAAATGACGCAAGATGGGGTTTATCCAACGAGCGCTGTAGGAACAGTAAAGTTTGATATACTGGGCGGGACTATATCCAATCCTACTGTTATAGCAACAGATATTCTATCGCGTACAATGAGCAATCCTGGTGTTCGCACTCAACGAAATATGATACCATTCAGGGATGCAATAAGATATGATAATATCACAGATGGTTTGGGTGTGCGTATGAAGGTATCTGTGTTTGATCCAAATAACATTACAACAGTTAACCAAATTAGAATTATTGGGCATCCTTTACTAGTAGAGCTGGTAGTGATTGAGGATGTCAAACTCTAATTATGGTCATGTGCATATTGTCAAATAATAAAAATAAATTATAGAAATTTTTATTATTTAACTAACCCAAATTTTAACATTGTTATCTTCGTATAATCCTGACGCAACCTGTTGTCTTGAATAATCAGGTCCACACCAATTTGCATCCGTTGGATTATCACTACATTCTTGTTTTTCCTGTGCATTAAACATTTTATCTAATGGTGTCTTAACACCATTGTTCATTCCCATAGGGTCAAAACCAGGATATCCACCTGCATTATATGGCGGATCATTGCGATTTGCATCAGTTAATAAATGTGTGTCTTCTAGTTCTCTCGCCTTTTGATCAGGAAGCATTGGTGGCGATTGCCTGCTGCTTGCAGGTGTTCTTGATGGTAGAGGTTTTTTAGGTAGGTCATTACCATCCGGCATTTTAAGATGATGCTTCTTTGGAAGGCCGCCCTGTGGATCAGAACCCAATCCTCCTTGTTTATCAAATGGGCTAGGTCTGATTTTATATTCTTCCTTGCCTTGAGCATTATACGATCTCTGCAAAAATAAAATGGGGCAGATAATATTCTGAGATTTCTGCCAATTTAAAAACTCAACATAATCTTCTAAATTATCAAATACTACTGGATTAACTCCTGGGACTTTACCTAAACTGGTATTCAATAAATGATATTTTGAACCCTTTTGTATTAAAACATCAGGACAACGTTTTTTACCACCCTTATGGTTATTTTCTAAACCTTCTTTAAAATCATTACTCTTATAATTAAGACACATATATAGACCTAAAATGAATGCTACAAATACAAATAACAAAGTATACATATATATATTATATCTAATGATTAAAATTTCATAATGCGTATAAATTTATTAAATTAGATCAATAAAATTGAAATAAAAAAAAATCGTTATAATAGATTAAACATGAGTAATGCCGAAACTGGAATCCAGAAAACCGGAAAACGTATAAAACGTCCTGTAAAAAAAATTAAACTTGCGCCACAGTTCAGATTATTTGACTTTAATGTTATAACAAAACAAGATGAAGATGAAGAAATGGGTTCGGATGAAGAGACATCTTCTTGGAAACCAGATACCGATAAATTTATAATTCAGACATTTGGCATTAATGAGAAGGGCGAAACTGCAAGTATTATTGTAGAAGGATTTAATCCGTTCTTTTACATAAGTGTATCAGATAGCTGGATTGATAATGATCCGCGTCTTTATGAAGTATTGGCAAATCTGCGCGATGAAGCAGGTAAATATTTTGAAAAATCGGTTTTGAATTGCAGTGTTGTGAAGCATAAAAAATTGTATGGGTTTGATGCAGGAAAACTTCATAATTTTATCAAAATTGAATTTGCATCTGTTCGTGCAATGAATAAAATCAAAAATCTTTGGTATACAAAATGGAGCAAGGATATGGAAAGAAAACTTTTGAGAGGAGGTTATGAAATTTGTAAGGAAAAAACACAGCTTTATGAAGCAAATATTCCGCCAATGTTGCGCTATTTTCATATTCAGGAAATTAGTCCAACAGGTTGGGTAAAGCTTGAAAATACAAAGACGACCGGTGCCAAAAAAACATCATGCAATTATAATTATACAGTCAATCACTGTGATGTAAAGCCACTCAATGACAAGGAAACTTTGGTTCCTTTCAAAATATGTAGTTTTGATATTGAAGCAAGTAGTAGTCATGGAGACTTCCCTTTGCCAAAGAAAACTTATAAAAAATTGGCAACAAACATGATAGATATAATCGGCGATAAGACAAATCCAGTTCAAGATTCAGCCGCTCCAACAGTATTAAAACAAATTATTCATTCGGCATTTGGGTTTGATTTTATGGATGACGTAGATCGTGTATATCCGAAATTTAAATGCGATGAGACGTTTGTAAATAAAAAAACCAATGAATGGATAAAAAGAAAATATAATGAATTTAAAAATACAAAACAAAGTGATGATCTTACTATTGAGAAGATGTTTGAAAAGAATATGGAAGAGGAAGATTCGCAACAGTATCCGAGTTACCAGAAGAAGGGTAAATCTAAAATTTTGGATACAATGACAATTGTTGACATTATTCTAGATGATGGTATTGATCGTGAAACAAAAATTGGAAAAGTAACTTGCAGTCTTGATGCATTATTTCCATCACTTGAAGGTGATAAAGTAACCTTTATTGGCTCAACATTTATGAAGTATGGAGAAAAGGAACCATACTTTAATCATTGTATAGGACTTTATGATTGTGATAAGATTGATAATGTGCAAGTTGACACATATAATACAGAAAAGGAGGTTCTAATGGCATGGACAGAGTTGATACAAAAAGAAAATCCTGATATTATTATTGGCTATAATATATTTGGTTTTGATTATCAATTTATGTTTATTCGTGCTCAAGAGCTTCATTGCGAAGAAGAATTCTTGAAATTGTCTAGGAATGAAGATGAAATTTGTGGTGTATATGATCCAGAAAAGGGAGCATATGCAAAAATAGAAGAAAGTAGTGTTGTATTGGCGACAGGACAGTATGATCTTCACTATATTAAAATGCCTGGTCGCATCCAGATAGATATGCATAATTTCTTAAGACGCGATTATAATCTTACATCATATAAGCTTGATTATGTGGCTAGTCATTTTGTAGGCGACAAAGTAAAAACTCTTAATTATAAAGATGGAAATACTGTTATTCAAAGTAAAAATCTAACCGGTTTGGAAGACAATGCCTTTATTAATATTGAAGAATCATCACATTCAACTGATTACTATAAAAATGGTCAAAAATTCAAGGTCAAAAATGTTAATAAGGATGATGGAACATTTGAAATCGCAGGTGAAGAACACCCAGACATGACCAAAAATGTGAGATGGGGTCTTGTTAAAGATGATGTATCGCCGCAGGATATCTTTCAAATGTCTCATATTAGTGACGACACAAAAGATGACGAGGATGCATATATTGATCGTGCTGTAATTGCTAAGTATTGTATTCAAGATTGTAATTTGGTTCATCACCTTATGACCAAGATTGATGTAATTACCGGTTTTATTGAGATGGGAAATATTTGTAGTGTTCCTATCAACTTCTTGGTAATGAGAGGTCAAGGCATTAAACTAACCAGTTATATTTCAAAAAAATGTCGTGAAAAGGATACGTTGATGCCTGTTATTGATAAAGGTGCAGCAGATGAAGGTTATGAAGGCGCTATTGTATTAGAACCCAAGTGTGGGCTATATGATAGACCTGTTGCATGCCTTGACTATTCATCGCTTTATCCCTCATCAATGATCAGTGAAAATATTTCACATGATAGCAAAGTATGGTCAAAAGAATATAATTTATCCGATGTTCTTATAAAGGAAACAGGCGAAACAGACAGTAATGGTAATTATATATATGATAATATTCCAGAATACAAATATGTAGATATTAAATATGATGCTTTCAAATATGTCAGAAAAACACCTAAAAGTGCAGCAGTCAAGGTAAAATGCGGTTATAAAGTATGTCGTTATGCACAATATCCTGAAGGTAAAGCAATCCTGCCATCAATTCTTGAAGAATTACTAGCAGAACGTAAAGCAACTAGAAAACTCATTCCGAAACAAACAGATGATTTTATGAAAAATGTTCTGGATAAACGTCAGCTTAGTATTAAAATGACAGCTAATTCTTTGTATGGTCAAACAGGTGCAAAAACAAGCACCTTTTATGAAAAAGATGTTGCAGCTTCTACAACAGCCATTGGGCGAAAACTTCTGCTTTATGGAAAGAGAGTAATTGAAGAGGTATACAACAACCGCATTTGTGATACAAGTCAGGGGAAAGTTAAAACATATGCAGAGTATGTATATGGTGATACAGATTCAGTATTCTTTACATTTAATCTTCACGATCTAGATGAAAAGCCTATTAAGGGTAAAAAAGCATTGGAACTCACAATAGAACTTGCCCAAGAGGCAGGTGAAGTATCAAGCTTCTTTCTTAAAAAACCACATGATTTTGAATATGAAAAAACATTTGATCCGCTATTTCTGGTTTCTAAGAAAAGATATGTTGGGATGTTGTTTGAGACAGATGCTAATAAGGGTTATAGAAAAGAAATGGGATTGGTTCTTAAACGTCGTGATAATGCAGATATTGTAAAAGATGTATATGGAGGAATTGTTGATATTCTTATGAAAAATGAGGGAATTGATAAAAGCGTAGAATATTTGCGCAAATATCTTCAAGATTTGATTGATGAAAATATACCTCATGATAAATTGATTATTACAAAGTCATTGCGAGGTGGTTACAAAAATCCAAACCAGATTGCACATAAAGTTTTAGCTGATCGTATTGGTAAGCGTGACCCAGGTAATAAACCAAAACCAGGTGATAGAATACCGTTTATTTATGTGCAAAATGATAAGAAGGGAGCATTGCAAGGAGAAAAGATAGAACTACCAAATTATATTGTAGAAAATAAGCTGAATATAGACTATGGACATTATATCACAAATCAAATTATGAAGCCGGTTCAACAACTGTTTGCTTTGATTCTTGAACAAGTACCTGAATTTAGTCGTAAAATATTGAAGGCAAGAAAATTTAAACAAACAATAGAAGGATTTAAGAAGACATTAAGTAAGGAAGATGCAGAAAAAAAAGAGACCAATTTGCGTAACAAAGAGGTGGAACAATTGTTATTTGAAAAATATCTCAAAAAAATTAATAATAGCCGAAATAATCAGATATCTATTATGACTTTTATGCGTTAGCTATTTAACAACCAAATTAATTATTAATATAAAAATATTTAATTAATAAAATATATTAAATATTTTTTTTGTTTGTTAATAAATGGCTAATCAAGCAGTTGATTATTTACAACAAGGAATACTAGAGGCTCCTGATTACGACAATATGTGTATGATTTGTCATGAGGAAATGATTCCAGAGACTAATAATGTAAAGCATAAATTAGAATGCGGACATACATATCACTCTAACTGTATTATTACATGGTTTAGAACTGGTAATGATAATTGTCCTTATTGTGGCGATAAAGGTGTAAATGCTATCAAAAAAGACAAACATGTGCGACGTTATTTTAACGTCTATTTTAATCAACAAAAAACCAGAATTAGTAAATTAAGACAAATTTCTAAACGTAATGATGCTCCACCAAAATTAGTTAAATTTTGTGAAAGATTTTCAGAAATTGAGAAAGAACGTGAAGAAATTGATGCTAATATTAAAAAACTAAAGAGCGATGAAACTAAACATGATAATATGTCATACAAAGAATTAACGAATATGATGACTACACTACAAAAGAAAAAACATGCAACGTTCCAGCGATATATTAAGTGTAAAGCAGATATAGCTGATTATCCTGTTATTCCTTTAATAATACCAAAAATTCAAACTTAAGTATGAAAACTCATATGGTGATTATTAGAAAGATCTACAATTGAAAGTAGATTATATGTAAAAACCGCATTTCCTGAAGCATCTCTACCTGGTGTTGCGTTTATATTACCATTGTTAATATCTTGAAGAATAAGTGAAGTCATATTTCTTAATGTATTTGCGTCTATTTCTTGTTCACTATCTGTATTGATTAAAGGGGTTTCATTATCTTCATTGGTTTCATTATCTTCATTATTCTCATTATCTTCATTTGTCTCATTATCTTCATTATTCTCATTATTCTCATTATCTTCATTATTCTCATTATTCTCTCTATTACGATGTCTGTTAACAATTTCATTAACTGCCCTATTATAATGTCGTGATGATATATTAGCCTCTCTTATATCAAATCTACAGACAGGACACCTAACGCTTCTTCTAAACCATCTTGTTAATTCATTTGCTGTAAATATATGTCCACAGTGATCTATGCGTGTAACCATATCACTTGGTTCAAATTGAAGCTGCGTAATAGGACAAACATCATTCATGGGGTCATGTAAAGAGCTAAATCTTCTGGTAGTAGTAGCAATTCTTACATCTCTGTCTGACGGTGTAATTACAACATCTTGCAAATCATCTGAAGTAAAAAATTGCATAAAGTTTCTTGCATGTCTGTCAGGAGTTAAATGATTAATTGTATTGGTATTAGTATTTGTATTACGGTTTTCAGGAATACTCAACTCTCTCCGTATAGTTGTAGTTCTATTACGTGGATTTGGTCGCCGATTCAATATATTAATTACTTCTTCAGCGGTGGTTGCTCTACTTGCTGTAGGAATGTGTGGTATAGGTGCAGGAGGAGGAGCAGGTGCAGGAGTAGGTGCAGGAGCAGGAACAGGAGCAGGAGTAGTAGCAGATCGTGTTGAATTATTAATCTCCTCATTGAGAGAATACAATAACATAGTCCTAAAGGTTCTCTCTTGTTCACCATATGTATGAAGAGCATTAGTTATTAATGAACGAGTATTTCTCATATGTTCAATATAGGTATCTAATATGTAAATTTGTTGCGTGCTAAAAATATCTCTATTCATATTAAATAATAATAAAATATGTTTAAATATTAAATATATTTTAAAGTAATGGCTTTTGAAAAATATTCAGGAAAGGGGTTAACAGGGTTAGGAAATCTAGGTAATACATGCTTTTTAAATTCTACAATGCAAGTATTATCACATACATATGAAATTAACGAATTACTAAATAATGAAGACTTTAAATTAAATTTAAATAAATGTCCTGAGACAATTTTACTAATAGAATGGAATAAATTGAGAGAAATGATGTGGACTGAAAATTGCAAGATTTCACCTGGTGGTTTTGTTCAAGCAGTTCAAAAAGTTGCACGCCATAAGGACAGAGATATATTTACAGGTTATGCACAGAATGATTTACCAGAATTTTACTTATTTATAATAGAGGCATTTCATAAAGCGTTAGAACGGGAAGTAAATATGAATATTCGTGGTGAAGCAGAAAATTCTCAGGATGAATTGGCTATAAAATGTTATGATATGTTTAAAAATATATATGAAAAAGAATATTCTGAATTCATTAAATTATTCTTTGGAATTCAAATTTCAATAATTAGAAATACTGAAGGACAAATAATAAGCAGTCATCCTGAACCGATAGGTCTTATAAATTTACCACTGCCTATAAGTAAGAAGAATATAGATTTAATGGAATGTTTTAATTTATATACAGGCAAGGAGAATCTAGATGGCGATAATCAGTTTTTTAATGATAAAACAAACCAAAAGGAAGATGCAACAAGAGAGATATTATTTTGGACATTACCAGATATTTTGGTGCTTGATTTAAAACGGTTTAACAACAATAATAAAAAAAATACTGCACTAGTAAATTTCCCAATTACTGATCTCAATTTAAACAACTATATTAAGGGATATAACAAAAATACATATATATATGATTTGTATGGAATATGTAATCATAGTGGTGGTGTAATGGGCGGTCATTACACTGCTTATGTTAAAAATGCAAATGGTAAATGGTATCATTTCAACGATACAGATGTAACAGAAGTTACTAAATTAGAAAGTATGATTACCCAAAAAGCATATAGTTTCTTCTATCGGAAAAAAACTTCATAATATATATATAAATGGTAAATGTAGATTTTGATGCAATAAATGCAGCTCCCGATGCATATGATTATTTTAATAATTCAGTAGTAAATTCAGGTTTTCTTGCAATGATATTTGTAGTATTAGTAGGTTATTGGATATTATTTACATCTTTAGGGGCATTAGATATTGGAAGTAGTGCCGCAACAGGTTCAAGTGGTTCTGACTCTAGCTCAAATACATTAGAAATTGTCTTATGGGCAGCATTCGTATTATTAATAATATTAAATGGTTTACAATACTTTTTTTCTGTTAATGTATCAGCCTCTTTAAAAAATATTTTTACATCAGAACCAACAGTAGATATTGCAATTAAAGAACCACGTGCTCGTCATTCATCACAGGACATGAATAACGATGATGATGGTGATGATGGTGATGATGGAAATGGAAATGGAAATTTATTACAAACACAAGCGTTCCATATCCCGGGTAACAAATATACATTTAGTGACGCAAAAGCATTATGCAAAGCTTATGGTGCAGAATTAGCAAGTATCCAAGACATACAAAAAGCCTATAAAAATGGCGGTGAATGGTGCAGTTATGGATGGTCAAAGGACCAGTTGGCATTATATCCCACACAAGATGCATCATGGAGTAAATTGCAAAAAATCCCAGGACATAAGCATGATTGTGGAAGACCAGGCGTAAATGGTGGTTATATTGCAAATCCAAATGTTCGTTTTGGTGTAAATTGTAAGGGCGCAAAAAGACAAATTACTTCAGAAGAGAGAGAAAGGATGGATTACATACCACAATATCCATTAACACAAGATGAAATTAATTTTAATAAGAAGGTTTCTAAAATGCGTAAAAATCTAAATGATATTAATATCTCTCCATTTAACTATAATAAGTGGAGCTCAGTTTAATGAAAAAGGATAGATACTTTATGTTTATCATAATCATTTGTTTTATTGTTACTTGATAATAAAACAAACCCCTTAAGATTACCAGTAAAACCGATATATATTATTATAAGGAATAAAAGCACAATAAATGCTGAGAATAAATAACGTTTTGTGCAAACATCCATAGGTATTTCTTCAGCATGGACTTGCACTTGACGCTGTACTTGACGTCGTACCTGACGCTGTGATGTGTTTGGACTATTCATAACAACTGGTGTATTACACATTATGCACCTTTTTTTTGTAATATACCACTTTATAACGCATTTTTTATGAATTTTACCATTACAATTACACCCCCGTGAAATATAATTCAAATCATTGAGAGATACTATTTCATTTCCTGATATATCACCATGGTAGCAAATTATACAAGTATTGTCATATAAATCACTATTATCTAATTTTTGATACATAATAATAGTAATTATTATTTTTGCTTTTTAGTTCCTTTTTTTTTGTTAGCTTCTTTTTTATTTTTATTTTTAGACCCACCCTTTCTCGTTTTTTGTTTAATTTTATTATTTTTTGTTCTTTTATCTTTACGATTAAGATCTATTAAGTTTTCAAACATTTTATTATCAATGGGTTTATCATGTATATGTCTTTTGTGATTTTTATTTATTCTATCAGTTACATGATTTTGCATCATATGTAATCCAACCGGGACTGTTAAATCATTTAATCGTTGAAATAATGAAGATTTACCTCCGGATAAAACTCCACCACTTTGACAAATATTATTTATTTTATAATCTCCACTTTGTATGTCGCCACCCTTTTTTTCTACAATCATTTTCATTATATTATATTATATATTTATAAATTATTCTGTATATAACCGCCTAATGATAGAATTATTTTTAAAATCGCGGTTTTCTCTTATATAATTCATTATTTGTTCAACCTTGCTTTCATCGCGAATTAATTCAGATAAACATTTTTCAACGTATTTAAGAGTTAATGGACTGGTTGTTTTTACATCACTAAATTTTAGCTTGCCATCGTTTATCATTACAGTAGCCTTATTAAGGCTATTTTCTTCAACATGTTCTATTATTCTTTCCTCAACATTATTTCTTTCACTGCGTAATTCTTTCATTTGTTCACTTAATTTTTTATATTGATTATCAAGCATTACCCAGTTCTTTATATCATTCTCAAAACTCATTATTATATATATTATCAATACATATATTTAAATGTATTGATAACAATAATATGAACTATGATATGTCACTGTAAATAGCTATGATCTTGTAAAATCGTTCTTGCTGCAAGCACCATTTGGCATATTTTTTGCTAATATCCATCCATTTCCAACACTTTTACCATTAGATGGTGGACAATAACATAATTTTCTTCCTAATATTTCACGGTTTGATAGACCTTTTAATTTTGGAGCTAAAAATGGTTGACACTTTCCATCATTATATAATTTTTGAAATCTATTTAAAAATATATTACTTCCCGATTTTCCACTTGCTAATTCATCTATAAAATCCTTTGTTATTTTTTTTTTTTTTTTTTTTATATCTCCCACATAACATTTATTAATATCTAATGGATTATTAATATAAATAGTTAGACACTAAAATAGAATTAATAATATAAATAAATGACTTGTTTTCATATTTATATTATTAATATAAATTATTATAAATTAATTTATTATAATTTAATTTATTTCATCAAATTAGAATGGACTCCTCCCGAGGCTTGCAGGTGAACCTTGCCACCAATTGCACCGTTGAGCAAATTAGCTTGCTTTTTCATGCTAGCAGAACCTTTAAATAGATTGCTCTTGCCAACACCGGTGCTGCCACCATAGCTAGCGGGACTTAAAGGTGATCCACCATTCATATTGCCTCCGCGACGCTTTCTAGAGCGGTTCTTACGGCTGCGCTTGCGCTTGCCACGCTGAAGACGTTTTTGGCTAAAATATAAGGCAGCAGGTACTAAAGCTCTAGATAATACATTACCACCCTTTTTATGTCTACGCTTTCCTCGGCTGCGAGAACGTTTACTATATCTACGAGTTCCTTTACTCATTATATAATAACAATACATTATAAATATTTAAAAATTCTAAATATTTATTATTATTTAACGCCTTCTAGACTTGCTTCTACGACGTTTACCGGATTTACCGCGCTTGCGTGTATGAAGTTTCTTGCTAGCTAAAAATAAGCCAAAGGGCACAATCGCCTTTTGTAAAGTTCTAGCCATAACAGAACCTCCGCGGCTCTTACGGCCACGAGATTTTCTTCTGTGGCGTGAACGACTCTTTCCTCCGTTTCCCATTATATATAATTGGTATAAAATAAAATTATTGTATTTTAGTTTTGAAAAACTTTCCATGTAGTAATAATCCTAATATTCCTAAAAGTAGCAAAAATATAATAATAATCAAAAGCATAATAATATATAAATATGGTTGCAATGATAATATGACAAAATTTAATAAGGGTTTTAAGAAAAATAAGAATTCTTTTTTAACATCTTCTCGTTTTAATGTATTCAAACATTGTTCTATTATAAAATTTGTTGTTTGATTTGTTTCATTGTTCATATATATATTTAATATTATTGCGTGTTAATTATAACATAATTTTCTAAATTAGCATTAATGAGCAATAATGGGTGCCAAATAGTAACTCCTACAAATAACTTTAATTATGAATATCTTTCTTTAGGACAGCCATTTCCTTTACAGGGAGGAGCCTATTTTACAAGATTGTTAAATAATAATAGCAATTTGTATATTAGGACAAAGCCTTGCGCATTAAAACAGGGTATTGTTCAAACTGAACACAAAACATATATGGATATTATTTTATCTCAAGAAGATGTTCAGTATATTGAATGGTTTGAAAAGTTAGAATCTTCCTTACAAAAATTAATTTTTGCAAAAAGAAAATTATGGTTTGATAATGATCTTGAACTTGAAGATATTGAAAATGTATTTACAAATATAATTAGACCTTATAAATCAGGTAAGCTTCATTTAATTAGATGTAATTTAGGAAAGCCAACTAATATATACAACAATGTAAAAATATATAATGAGCATGAGGAAGTCATATCATATAAGGATGTAAAAGAGGATTCTAGAATAATATCTATTTTGGAAGTTACCGGTATAAAGTTTTCAAGTCGTAGTTTTAACGTGGAGCTTTCGGTAAAACAAATTATGTTACTAGAGAACAATACGCCTTTTCAAAAGTGTCTTATTAAGCCTGAGGATGAATATACGTATAAAGATTCGCTTATAAATACAAATAGCAAAGAAAGTAATGAAGAGATTCATAACGATCATAGTATTGTAGACGATGAAGATCAGGACGATGACCAAGAAGAAGATCAGGAAGAAGATCAGGATGAAGATCAGGATGAAGATCAGGATGAAGATAAGGAAGAAGATCAGGAAGTAGTAATAGACCAAAATCTGGAAGCAGATGCAGATAAAGATCAAGATAATAACATCATTGAAAAAAAACAACAAAAAGATAAAGGTATACAAGATGATTCAAATGATGTAATGATAGAATCTGAATCAAAACGTGAGGGTGAAAATAATATTACTAATGTAGATAAATCAGATGAAAATTCAGATGAGAAAAATAAAAAGGAATTATCCGCAGTTAATGAAAATCATTTAGGAAATAGGGTAAAATTCCAAAATATACCTGAAGATGAAGAAGATGAAGAAGATGAAGAAGATGAAGAAGGCATTCAATGTAATGATATGTCAGATAATTTAGACGATTTACTAGTAGATATTAAACCAGACGATGAAACTGTGCATTTAAGAAATCCGAATGAAGTTTATAAAGAGTTATATTTAGAAGCTAGGCGAAAGGCTAAATTAGCAAAGACCCAAGCTTTACAGGCATTTTTAGAAGCTAAAAAAATTAAAAGCCAATATTTATTGGATGAATTAGAAGATGATAGTGATGACGAAAATATAGATATGTTTAGTGAAAATATGGCATAATTTTATTTAATAATTCATTTTGGTAAAAATATTTTATCATCAGTTTTATATAATGGCTAAACAGTTATTAAGTCCTGCGGCATTAATGTTTCTTGGCGGAATCATATTATTGGCTGTTTTATCTGGATATTCTAGCTCGAAGGGAACCGAAGGTATGGGCCACAATTCTGGCTCTGCTATGAGTGGAAAGCAAAAAATGAATGCTGATATGCAACAGCAAGCTATGGCAGCTGAACAAGGAGAAGCTGCTCCTGCAAGGATGAGCGTTGGTGCTGCTAATCCAGCTGGTGAGAATGGTGGTGCTGCCGCCGTTCAGGGTATGCAAACTAACATGCAAGCTCTGCCATCTAGCTGCTCTCAAGTTTCTATCACTAATCCAGATGAATTACTCCCTAAGGGTTCAAGCAACCAGTGGAGTGACTTAAATCCTAACGCTAATACCAATCTTAAGAATATGAACTTTTTAGATCAGGGTAGATTCTCCGGTATTAACATGGTTGGTCAAGCCTTGCGTAATGCTAACTTACAGGTTCGTTCCGAACCTCCTAACCCTCAGATGAATGTTGGTCCATGGTCTAATACCACGATTGAACCAGATCTTGAGCGCGTTCCTTTAGAACTTGGTTGTGGTTCTCAGTAAGTATAA
>JAAHTH010001288.1_pt1 | contig 14273 bp, 12 predicted proteins | sample 6116091 | NCBI WGS metagenome assembly JAAHTH01 (sample SAMN13939990, study PRJNA603662) | sponge metagenome | isolation source: marine sponge | host: Mycale hentscheli | place: New Zealand | collected 2006
CTGAACATAGCTATTAGTTCCAAATGGAGCAACAGTTCCTTCTGGTTTAGCCATGTATCCACCTACGTAATCTTCGTATTGCATACCGCCCACTACTTGGTCTTGTTTCATGCCAATCATTGCATTAATTCTATCTTGAGATAATTTATCCATTGGTATAGGAATACCCACTTCAATTATTCTACCCTCTCCTTGTTCGTCTTCTACGTCAGTCATAACATCACCCCATTTTTTGTTTCTTGCTCCCCACCAAAGTTCACCCATATAGTCTTCTGCAAAGTCCTCTGAAACTCTTATACGAGCATTAACAAACATGTTTGGTTCTCCTACTCCATCTTTAGGCTGAACATAAGATATATTATTAGAAACATCAACAACACTATAATCACTTGGAGACATTTGCATGTGTTGACCATTTTTTAAATTAGAAATAGCTAAAGCATTTTTAAAGTTTCCATCAAATGAACCGTCTTCGTTCATTCTTAAACCTAATGTTGTAAATATTTTTTCTACATCTTGACCAACAGCTTGATAATCTCCTTTAAGCATACGTTGCTGCGTTTTACCATCTGAACTTACCCAATCCATCTGAGACATATCTCCAAGCTGAATCATTTGTTTAATAGTTCCTATATAGTCAACAAACTTCTTAGCAGTTTTAGAATAACTACCACCTTTACCATTTCTACCAAATGCGTATTCATGTGTCTTTCTCCAATCAAAATCTTTAACACCCCAATATATATCAGTAGTCATATTGCCGCTTGCATCTGGTCTTGCCATTGATTGCGCCCATTTAGCAGCAACATCTTCTGACAAACCTTTTTGTAATATACCGTATTGCATTAACTGTTCTGGTGTAACTTTACTTGATTGATAAGGATTTTCTGGATTGTAATACTTTAAAAAATCAGCAGGCTTTAATTCTGGCGCATCAAATTGTGCAGGTAAACTTAATTTATCTATTTTTCCATTATCAAATAAACTAAGCATTTCAGAAACATCTACTGTTTTTTGAATAGTTTTTCCGTTTTGTTTTAAAGTTACATTTACATTACCTAGCAATTTATTTTTAGATAATGCTTTTTCTATTTCTTCATAAGTTCCTTTATTCTGTAAAGCTCTACTTACTTGTTCAGACTGTAATACATTTTTCTTATAATCTCTTAGTATGTTATTACCCCCTGTAAGAAAAAACTTTTTCATGTCTCCTCCTGCATTACGAATACCTGCAACAACTTGCTTTCTTGCATCTGCTTCTACAGCTTTAATACGTTCAGCATCTTGAGAAAGATAACTCATTGACTCGCTTAACTTGTCCATGTAAGCATGAACCTGCTCATCATAATACATTTGCTCTTGCTGCCGTTGCATAGCACGTTTTTCCATACGGTCAACGTACTCCATTTCACGGTTAGCCATTGCTACCTTTTTCTCATATCCGCTATCCTGTGCTATAGCGTTAAAGACATTCCAATCAAGATTTGACATTCCTTTTATTTATTAAGTTCTTTCGATTGTTCTTCTGTTTGTTTAGCAATAGATAAACCTTCTGCTATTTCTTTATCTCCTACCCCCATTGCTTTTAATTTAGCAACTTTAGTAAGCTCAATAGACTCTTGCGTTTGTCTTTGTTTATCTCTCATTAATTGAGCATAAGCAGAACCACTACCGTATGATTGTTCATACATAGCATTATCTCTCATGTTTTTAACAACTTGACCTACAAGACCTGCTTTCAAGTCTCTCTTACGAGAAGCTTCGTTATATTGATTTCTTTCCCACATTTGTTGAGTCATACCTTCATCTCTTACTAATGCAGATTGATAATCACCAAAATGTTGTTCTCTAGTTTGAGCATCCATAGAAGCTAACTGTAAATCTGATTGATACTTTCTAGCCGATGCAGCACCTAAAGCAGCTAAAGCAGATTGACCAGAAGTAGCCATCCTACCTACATTAGCAGCATCGTAAGCATAAGTTCTTTCTGCATTACGTTGATACATTGTTTTAGTGCTAGGGTCTAGACCTAAGCTCATTCTATCTTTATTTCTTTGTTAATTGCATAGCACCATCAATACCGCCAAACATATCTATTGCCTTACCTAATCCTGTAGTTCTAGCCGTGTCGTAATTGTCTCTTTCAAGTCTTCCTACCTCTTCTGCTGTCATCGTACTTACAGGAGCTTGTGAAGACTGATTAGAGGCATCTTCTGAACTTACATTATCGTATTCAGCTAATTCTTCTTTTGTTTCTTCTATATACTCTTCTTTTCGCTTACCGTAAGCTTCTTCTTCTAAGTCTGTATAATTAACTCCATAATCAACATCTGCTTCCAAAGACAAAGGAGTAGACTCGTATGCTAATATTGCATCATCTTGTCCTTGAACAAGTAACCAATCTCCATATTTTTCTTGAGCAGCATCCCAATCAGATTTTTTTGATTCGTATTCTGCTTTTGATTCATCATATTTTGTTTGGTATATTTTTTTAGCATTTTCAATTTTTTTATCAAACTCAACTAATAAAGCTTCTTTTGATTTTTCATCGACAGTTTTACCTTCCCATTGTTTAATGGCATTTTCTTTAACTTTAACCCACTTGTTAAGATTTTTTTCAGCGAGTTCCATGTTTGATTTTGCTAAATTAAAATTAGACTCTCGTAAAGCTTTATTATGTTCTAACTCTACATCTTTTATATTTTTTCCATAAGCGTTTTCATAACCAAGATTTTGATATGATTCATTCCACTTATTCCACGTTTTATAAATTTTATTAGAGTCTTGAATAAAATTATTTGAGTTTTGAGTAAAAGTATTTAAGCTTTCAATATCAGAATCGTATTGTAATTTATCTCCTGTTTTTTTATACTCTTCTTCAATTTCATTACGAACTTCTTTTATTAAAGGAGAAATATTTTGTTCCAGAGATTTAGCTATTTCATGGTCTCCATTAATTAATTTACCCTGTAATTCAATTTCTTGTTTCTTTAAAGTTTTTAACTCTGGTTGTATTTCTTCTTCTGTTTTGTAACCATTTTGAACTTCTGTTTGTAAATCAAAAATCTTTTTTCTAGTTATTTCAACTTCTCTTTTTTCTTCTTCTGTTAGTTTAGTACCCTGCATTGTTTTTAATGCAGACTGTAGTTTTTGAACAGATTCACTAGAATATTGATTACCTTCTTGAATGTTTTTAATTATTTCTAATTGTTCTTCGGAAGCGTTTGGAAACAAAGTAGCAATATCTATATCTCCACCGCCACTAACATAACCTTTATTGAAAATATCTAAATATTCATCTACAGATACGTTTTTACCACCTTGGTCTTTACCTGTTTTTAAATATATGTTAGCTCCCTCTTCTCCTTGAAAATGAACTAAAGCCATTAATTCTTCATGAGAAAGTTTAACATTAGGGTTTTCGTTAAATACTTTTTCAGCAGAAGGAACAAGATTATTTTCTATATGGTATTCCATAAATTTTTCTTGAGCTTCTGGATTATCTAAAAATTCTTGCTGAGATTTAACTCCTGTAACTTTCATAATTTTGTCTCCCCATCCTCCCCATATTTTGGATTCCCAAATAAACTGATACTTTCCAGATGCCGTTGTAGATTCATTGTATGCGCCATAAGGGTTTTTACTTCCTCTTGATTCAACTGATGCTATACCTTCTTTTATTGCGTTTATTTTAGCACCTTCAACCGCCATTGTAGAACCTTCTTTCCAAGTTTCCATTTCTTGTTTTACAAACTTTCCTAAAGCACCATAATTGCCATTTTTAGCTAATACTTCAATCTTGTTCATTGCAGGTTTATCAAAGACACCTTCACCACCTGTAAGTTCCATCCCTACAGGATTACCTTCTTTATCTACAACGGTAAGTGGATTTGTTTCGTGGTTGTATGCTCCTTTAGTCATTCCCCCGTGAGCGTAATCTACCATGCCTTTAGATTTAAAACCTTGAGCAAGTTTACCACCATTCTTAAAAAAAGCACTAATAGCAACCTCAGCAGCTTTTTCTTCTAGCCAACTTAATCCCATTTTACTTACTGCACCCTTAGCAATGTCTTTATCAATACCTACTGTATTTTTTAACTCATCTATAAGTAGTTTGGGGTCAATATCGTTTAACTCTTTTCCTGCTGTGTATCCAACCTTAGTTAATAGTTTTTGGAACTCCTCTGGATTTTTCTCTACAAAATTTGTCACTTTTTGATATGCAGGGTCAGAGTATAAAGATTCTTCTGCTTGGCTATATAGGTCATTTACTTTACCAACTAATGCAGACCTCATGCCTTTATCAGCAACGTTACTTTCTATAGCTTTAGTAAGTCTAGTCTTTTCATTTACTTCGCCACCACCTTTGTAGTATTTTAACTTACCGCCATATTTAAGAATAGATTTAGCAACAGGTTTTTCAACTCTATTAATAGTTTGTTCGTTTTTAGTATCGTAATATTGGTCTTGAGTTTGAAGATTATCTTCGCTTCCATAAAGAACATCAGCTTGCTGCGTTTGTTTCATAGAGCTAGGATAAACCATATTAGGGTCTTCCTCACTCATTAAATCAATATTATCAATTTCCATAGGTGAAACTCCAATATTTTCTTGAGCAGAACTATACCCACTTTTATCATTTAAGATTTTATTTGCTTTTTTTTCAGATTCAACTTTTTCAAATTGTTTCGCTATATTTTGTCCATCTATATTTATGCCCCAGATTTTAAGCACGTTAGAACCTATAACATTGTGTACGCCAACACTTTCTTTACCTCTTTCCTTAATAGCTTTGTTATCGTATTGTGCGCCTTTTGTTCCTTTAGTTGTTTGTTGCAAGTAAGCTGTAGCAGCAGCAGCACCAGCAGGGTCAAAAGCAGCAGCCCAAGCAGAAACTTTTGAAGCAGCACCTTTCATCCTTTTGCCCGTAATAGGATTGTAACCTGCATAACCTGCTGCATACCTCTGAGCTAAACCACCTAGACCTTTTTTAAACTTCATAGCTGATGTATCAGCCATTTGTTTTTGCTCTCTTCCTAACTCACTTTCTTTTGTAAATACTGCCATCTTAAAAAATTATTTAACTAAGATAATTAAATCCTATTATGTACTCTAATCAATGTGTCAACACTCGTCAAGCTAGTTTTTATATTATCTCTGTTTTTGAAATAAAATTTAAACTCTGCCTGTTTACCTGTCAACCTGCTTCTTTTTCCTCTCTCTCTTGTAGGGAATTTAAGAAGTCCTTGTCTCCATTTAGCTCTTCTTTCATTTGCACCATACCCTACAAAGTTAACTGTTTCTGTAGCTAGGTTAGGTATTGTATGAAAGTTGTTTTCTGTTTCCATCTTAACACGCTCTATAATATCAACAGCAGGCTCATTAATATTTAGCATTTGCGTATCAAAACGTTTTACAGCGTTAGGATATTTATTTACTACAAACTGTATTGCAGAATAGTAATAAGCATCCATAAACTCACCACGATTACCCTTGTTGTATATGTATAACCCACCAGATTTAGTATTGTTATTTGAATACAAATGTTTACCGTAGTTAAAGTATAACGTAGGATAAAAAGTATAGATACCTGTAAAAGCATTTATATTTTCATTAAACGCAATAGTAAGGTTAGCATTAATACCTGTAAATGAAGGTAAATTACTTACCTGTCTTAATACTATTCCGTCATCATTTGTTTCTTCAAAGTCTACATCCATTGTCTCGGTATCAAAAGCAGAAGAGCCTTCTATATACCACGGATTACCAAAACGAATATTGTTATTGCTTAATCTAAACGTAAAAAGAACATCATTGTGTTCATAGTCATAAGCTGTAACTATACCACCTACTGTTGCAGGATTATCTTTACCTACAGCACCTTCAAGATAAGGAGCAATATAGCTATGAATACCCATCTCGTCAGAAAGCAATCTAAGACCTTCTTGACCAAAACGTATTAGCTTACGCATACGTGCATCTGCCCAATATATGTTTTTATCTGATGCTTTAATACTCCATTGGTGTTGAGAACCGTATGTTTTAGATATGTAATCAATACCATCCATTACACCACCCTCTCCAAGAGTTAAATCTCCAATAGATTCTGTTGCTACTAATGCTCGGTCAAATACCTGCAATCTACCAAACGCTTTTTCTTGTAATGAATATATGTCGTCAAAAAGCAATGCGTTGCCTGTAACCTCACCGTATGCACCGTCAAGGTCAAAGTTAGATAGTTCTTCAAACTGTCTAAACTTATCTATTCTTGCATTGAATGGTTGTTTTTCATTTGACCAACTCCATCTTGTAGGATAATCAACGTTATCAATATAGTTGTTAGGTTTTGCTTGATAGCTTCTTACCCTGTCAAAGTATTGAAGCACATCGTTAACGTCAAAGTCTTCTTCTACTTGGTTACATGTAGCACTATTAGAAGCAAACAAACCATCAATAGATTCTGGATAGTTATAGTTCTTTTGTGTATCGTCTGATAATGTAGCTCCGTTAGTAGTTCCTACATCTGACCAAATTGGTTTACCTTGACTTGGGTCAGACACTCTTAATTTAAAGTTGTATTTACTCTGAACAGGATATATAACAGCAGAAGAATAATCTCTGTATTCTCTACCGCCTCGTTCACTTTCAACGTTAACACCTTCATTTTGAGGAACGCAATCATCCTCGTATTCTATTAAAGGATAAATACGTAAATACTCAAAGAAATCTAAATAGCAATCACCACCCCATACTTCAACTTCGTTTAATACAAAATCACCACCATTATCTATTTGAGATAATACGCTGTTGTTGATTGGCTGAAAATGTCCTGTTGTGTGAAATATAGTAGATTGTATTGCGAGTTTATTAGTTCCACCGTATGCACCTTCATTATCTTCATATAAAGCAACTACAGGAGCAGCACAAGCATTAAACTCTCCCCAATTTTGGTCGCTTGGATTAAATATATCATTAAACCCACTTAAAAAAGGCATAGAAGCTACACGAAACAAAAGATGTCTATCTGCAACACCAAGTAATGCAGCTCTGCTATCATCACCCGTATTATTTTCTGCACTATAATCACTCCACATATTTAACGCCTCTCTAGCATCTGATGCACTAGAACCCCATAAAGTTTGAGAGGTGTATTTTATAGCTGTAGTACCAATACCGCTATTTGTGTCGTTACTCATTCCTATATCTTTAAACGCTTCAATTATTCTAGTAGTATTATACTCGTACCATCTTCTAAACCAATTGTTTCCGTTTTGTGGAGAGTCAGTATTTAGTTTTCTTCTAGTAATAGTATCTTCAAACTTGGCAACCCAATGATGTTTAAGAAATTGGTTTTCAGTTTTAATGGCACTTATTCCATTTCCGCTAGTAGTTGAACCACTAAGAATAGGAAAAACAGAAGAAAGACAATCATATAAATATTTAACCTTAGTATTACCTGCTCTAATATTAGGTGTAATTGCTTCTACCTTATGATTAACACCATCAAAAGTATATACGTTAGGTTGTACTAATGCAGGAGAACCCTCGTTAGAATCATCTAAAACTCTTACCCCTTGTGACTCTCTCATAAAAGTGCCTCCGTTAGTAGAAGCAGTACCTAAGAATGGATTGTTTCTAGGTCTTAGTAAATCTTTACTATTTTCATTTAGAGTACAGTTTAAAAGTATTCCAGAATCCTTTATTGATTCATCAAGCTCTGTTCTTTCAGCTCTAACAATCATAAAGCCTCCAATAACGTCTTTTAATTTTTGACCATTACCTATATCAACGTTTAAATCAATACCTCCAAATCTAACTCCTTGAACTCTTAGCATACTTTGCAAAAGATAATTCTCAGAAGAATTAACAGTATCGCTTTCTATGTTATTTGGGTTTCCCCATAACGTAGGAGTTTTTTTATGATAATCACCTACAGGTTTATAAGATGCACCACTTGTAGTAACTTCTAATGGAGCATTGTGAGAAAGATGATACTGATTAATAATATTGTTAGCATAAGTTGTACCTTTACTTCTTTGGTCAGCCAACTTATTATTTAAGTCAAAGTTAAAAGTAGGACTAATATCATTTAATTGCTCTCTACCAATTCTACCTGTAGTTACAGAAGCACCAAATAAAGATGTTGAAATAGTTTTAGTTTGAATACTACCATCTGTTCTTACACGCTGTGCTTTTAATTCTGTGTCTGAGCTATTAGTTCCACTTACGTCTGGAAATGTTATGTCAGCTAAATGTTTAGCAAAGAATGGAAAACCTTTTTTATCAAAGAAGACCCCTGCAAACCTGTATTTCTCTCCTCTAAAATATCCTGTAAAAGAATGACATGTTTGACGACCTTTGTAGTTTGTGTAGTCTTCTAGTGTATTGCTAACTGAACCAAAAGGATGCTCACTTATTGCATAGTCGTCAGCTATATCAAATCTTTGATATTTACGCTTTTTATACTTTAAAGACTGAGGAGGATGATTAGTAGCTGCAAATCCACCATTGGGCGAACTATTAGCTTTTGTAACAGCTCTGTCAGCATTTGTATCACTCATCATTGCCCTGTATTCGGGTTCTGCATAAAAGTTTTCAAATACCTCATCTGGAATGTCATTAATAACTCTTCCTTCTACATTTCCAAACCATAGTCTATTATCTTTAATAGCTATTGTTTTAGCTTTAACTATAAAGTCTTTTACATCAGATAACTCGTCTATTTCTATAGGAACTACACCTCTAACAGAGATATGCTCAAATTCCATAGTAGAACCTGTAATGTCAGTATCAGCAAAAATTCCTGCTTCTTTAGCTCCTGCTGAAACTATACTGTGTACGTAAGCTACCTGTATATCTGTATATCTTGTGTCTATATCTGTAATCTTTAACTTCAATCCTTTGTTGGAAGGTACATCTGTATCTCCCATATCATAAGATTGCATGTTTTCTGTTACGTTTTCCTCATTGACAAAGATGTTATAAGTTATAGGTGTCCACGGTGAAGCGTATCCATCCTTAGTTAATAACCTATAAGAATACTGATATTGACCCGTTATTAAGCCACCACTTACCGTACCGACATACGTTATATTCCCCATGTTGAAATCGGGCAGTATATCCATTGTAAATGCGCTATCGCTTATTGCTTGATAGAAAGTTGTACCAATACTCTTAAATGAAAATACTCTAGGTTGATTATAATCATCAGTAAAGTAAACTCTATATAGTTCTTCGCTTTCTATAAAAGGAACAGCTTCTATTTGGTGGTCAAAGTCAAAGTTTAATTTTAAACCGTTAACATCTAAATCATCATTGTATAATCTGCTATATGCTCCTTCTCCATCTGGATTAAATACAACAAACCCTATTTCGCTTACGTAGCTATTATCTGGCTTTTGCACTAAAGAAAAAAGAATAACAAAGTCTGGAAACTCCGATTTACCTAAAAGACGATTACCGTTACCTTCTGGATAGCCACTAATACCAATGATATTACCTTTTGCATTTTCCCAAGATAAAGAGCCATTAGAGTTAAATATTAACCTTCCGTTTACCGCTAGACTGTATGTATTATTTGCTCGGAGCTTTTTGTCCAAGTCTTTTTTCATACCGCCTTCAAAGCTATTTGTAATTTTCTCTCCCATTAAAAGAAGTTTTGACTAGGCATTGGTAATAACTGTGAATACATAGATGCAATATACTCTAACTCTTTAGGGTTAGGCATCTCATCATCACCCCTTGCTTGACCACATAAAAAGTACCATCTTGTTTCTAATTCCTTGTAAACATGATGAGCTACTTTTCCATTAGTGTAATCAGCAAACTTAACCATCCATGCTAAATAAGCAGAGACAGCATCTACATGTGTTTCTTCGATAAGTGGTAAACCGTCTTCATCAAGCTCAAAAGCCATGTAAGCTAATCCACCTTCTTGCTCTTCTTTAACTCCTGTGACATGAATGTATCCATTCTCTATTGTCATTTTAGAGTGTTGTATGTTTGTTCCGTCTGTACGGAAAGCAGAACCAAGATTAATTAAATCTAATCCATTAAATTCTAACCCTGCCGATGCTAAGTTAGAATCGTCTTTATAAAACAATCTGAAATCTCTTTTTGTTACTTCTGGGTATCTACCTGCTATCTTAAAAGAAATAAACTTGTAGAAATCATTAGGAAGCTTTGCTCGGTTATTCTTAACCTTTATAATGCACTCTTTTCTTTCAAAGGTCTTATATGACCCAATCTTTAATTCAGCATCGTATGCCCATTCTATTAAAGAATCATATATGTTTGAAACGTCTTTTAGCTGTAACTTAGATATTGTCTTAGCTATTACCGTCTTTACGCTTACCTTACCGTGTTTGGTTTTCTTCATGCCATTTATTTTTAGGACACTTGGAACGTTTAAGATTAACTTTTATATCCATAAAACATCCACAATTACCGCATGTCCTCATGCTTTTATTAAAATCGTCACATGCTTCGCATAACTCCAACCTAACTTTCTTAACTGTATCGCTTGTGAAAAAACTCATAATTCTCTACTTCTGGATAATCATATCCTTCTCTAAACTTTTTAAACAATCTCCTGTTAAATATATGAGACCCCTTAAATGTATATATTTTTGCCCAAGCAGGTCTATCCCAAAAAAATAAAGGAATATACTCACTAGCGTTATTTAATGTTGTAGTAACGAATCTTAGTTTACGCATTAATACAACTTTGTTTACAAATATCTTTCCTTGCTTAAAAGGTAACTCTACTATTTCACCTTCTATTGCTCTTTCATATACCACATTAAAGAACGTAGTTATAACTTTAGTAAAGATGTTTAAATGAATCCGCTTATTGTAAGGTCTGTCTTTATTTAACTTCTCTCTACAATAATTAAACACATCGGTACTCGATTTAAAAGTAAAATCAATTTCGTGTTTGCGCTGCATCATTTATCGGTTGATTAGCTTCTCTACTATCGTTAAACTCATCGTTTGTACTTTGTACTGTCATGTTAAGTTCTATTCTTAAAATCTGATTAACAATGTCAGCAACGTATCTCTCTGGCATAGGGTATTGGTCATCATCTGTTATACAGCTTGTATTACCATCTCCATCTGTATATTCAACCTCTTGTGGGTTATCCCATATACCACGTATATTTATGTACTTAATATCTTCGTTGAAAGGGTCAGTAACGTAAACATGTTGACCTATTAAATAGGCTCTACGCATATTACCCGTAAACCTTCTGTGAGCTGCAAATTGCATTACGTTAGGCGGTGTCATTATAAATGATGTTGTCTTGTCTAAAAGTCCAACAAACATTAAACCTCTATTGTCTGGTAAATCTACTAACTTAGGTATCTTAACTCTCTTTACATTGCATCCCCATAATACTTCGGGACAATCAGCTTTATCAACCTCTTCTAGCATTAAACAGCCTAAGTCCTGTACTAATTGTTGGTCAATGTTTCTTCCTCCGTTAGAATCAAAGAAAATGCTTTTAGCACGATAATATCTAATCCAAAAAGCTATTTGTCTTTCATTTAATCTATCATCATCAGAAGATAAACCACCTCTGGCAATGTTTAATATGTTGTACGTAAGTTCATTTAAAGTTGCCATAATACAAATATAAAAAAAAAGCCTCCACGTTATGCAGAGGCTTTTTAACTAACCAAATATTAATTAAACTAAAAGCTCAACTAAAGTTTTTATAAAGTGTCTACAACAATTAACATTGCAGTAACTTCCGCAGCAGGTGCATATACAGCAACTAGGTCTTCTTCAAAACCACCGCCAATGTAAGTTTGGTCGTTGTGCTTTCTTACTCTCATATAAAGAGCAGCATAAGCAGCATCAGCACCTAATACAACACCATCTTTTTCTGCAAAATAAGCAGGAGAAGTAGCAGAAACAAAAGGAGTAATAGCACCTTCTGATATCGTAGAAGTACCTTCTGCACCTACAGTTACAATAACTTGAGCTGTAGCAGCAATACTAACAACACCTAATGCAGAAGTTGCAGAAGCAACAGAATTATCAGCATTAATTTGTGCAGCTAAAGCAGCAGCAATAGAAGTAACAGTATCACCAGAATGAACATATACCTTGTAAACATCTCTTCTGTTTTGACGAGAATCTTGAGATTGAATTGTAATAGTTACAATATCACCCTCAGCAGGAGTACCTGCAACAGTTACGTCTTGTGCAAAGTTTACAGTAGCAGCAACAAGTGCAGCAGAACTAACTGATAATACATCGCTTTTTTTAATGTTTTGAATTGCTACAGAAGTTCCTCCTGCAAATTCAAAATATCCATCAACCTCAGTTGCAACAACATCTGTGCCTGCTGCATCTGAATACATATAATTTTTAATCATGATAATAGTTTTTTAAAATTGAATTTTGATTTATTTAAACTCAAATCGGTGAGTCATAGGATTAAAGACTTTTCTCTTAACCTTAACGACTTCCTTTGGAGCTTCTACCGCTTTATTATCATCAGCGTTTAACCTATCTATTAATTCGGCTTTAGTACCGCTAGTAGATAAATTACGCTTTTCACATTCAGCGATTAACTCAGCCTTCAACATTTCTGTATATTCCATTACTCTTGATTTTGAATTTCGTTTACTTGTAAATTGTAAGATTGTTGTTCAAGTATAAACAATATCTTCCTAACTGCCAAATTAACAATCTCTTCGTGTGTGTACGGAGGAAGGTCAATTGTACCGTTAGGATTGTTTGTAGCATCAAACGGAGTAGGTTCTTTGATATAAGTTAACGACCAATCCGAAGGTGGCGTATCACTCTTAATCTCAAAACCTGTATCATTTGTTATATATACGGGATAGCTATTTGCAGGCTTATTAAAAGGGTCAGAGGAAATTTTATTTATATCATCATGCTGTATAGGTCTAATATATCTTTCGACATCTTTAAAGCTATTGCACTCTGTTATAGTAAATATTCCCTTTAACGATAAAACAAACATCAAGTCGCTTGGAGTATTTACCAAGCTACCTGAGCCTGTTGTTGTCGTAACAAGAGTACGTATGTCCTCTCTTCTCTTTTCGTTAACCTCAAATTCCTTATATCGTGTTTTGACAAATTCGCTTAAAGCAAAATTTAGATGAATATCTTTTTCCTCTGGTTCAAACCAACCTGTTTCATATTTATCTAACAAAAGGTCTACCCTTTCATGTGCTTCTGCGTTTGTCATTATTTAGCCGATGTAAGTTCTTTACGTATATTAGGTAACAAATCTTCGTTATTCTTTAACCATAAAATAGCCTCATCAATGTTTACCCCCATAAGAGTTTCACGATACTTCCATACACCATTGTTAGCATTAAATACACCAACGGTTTTACCCTTATGAAGTATTTCTGAAAACATACGATTTGGATTATCCCATGCAGCCATAAACTCTTTAGGTTTATTCTGTGCATATTCATAAACTCTTTTCTTAATAATTGACTCTAGTACATTGTGCGTACCGATACCTAAAACTCTTGCAAAGTTTACCATTTTTTCACTTCGCAATTCTCTAGCAACGATTAACGCATCAACACCTAAATCCATTGATTCAACATCATCTTCTGCCTGTTGAACAACGTCAATTACCTTTAAACATGGATGTGCGCCTAGAACAAAAATAGGATGGTCTTTAGTGTGCAAATACTCTAGCCTATCGTCTTCATTAGATAAATCTAATATAGTTGTAGCTTTAGTATATCGCTTAACACGAGGGTTGCCGTGAGAGTCTTTAAACTCTCGCAGCGCACCTGTGTTTTTATCACTATAATCCCGAACAGTTATTGTACCTGTTCTTTTTGGATTAACCATTCTTATTTCAACTCTACCTGTTACGGTTCGTGTTTGCTTTCTTCTTGTAGCCATTTCTCTAACTTATTTCTTTAACATTAACTAAATTATGCTTTAAGCAACTGACCGCAAGAAAGTGGGTTTCTAACGATGATTCCACTCTCAGAAAGAACCTCACAAGTGAAGCCATCTTTAGAGTTAGAAGCAACCATAGATTTTTGGTCAAATGGATTAACCATGCCCGGAATGTATTTAACAATCATTCCTCGGTCAACACCACCTGCACCTTTCACTTTTACTTCAACGTTAGCAACTCCGTTAGTTACTCCCATGTCCATCACACCCATTCGGTAAGACTCTTTAGGATAACCCCTAACCGGGCCAAAGGCAGGGGGGGGGGGGGGGGGCCGGGGGCCGGGGGGTGTTGGTGGTTTGGGTTTTT
>JAAHTH010000108.1_pt3 | contig 14261 bp, 12 predicted proteins | sample 6116091 | NCBI WGS metagenome assembly JAAHTH01 (sample SAMN13939990, study PRJNA603662) | sponge metagenome | isolation source: marine sponge | host: Mycale hentscheli | place: New Zealand | collected 2006
AAGAAGGCTTATACCAGTTAAGTTAGCCATTGTTTTTCGCTCGCCAATTTAAGAGAGAATCTAAAAAACCCTGAATCTCTCCGTCGAGCACTTTATGAAAGTCGCCCATGCTAAAACCAGTTCGAGTATCTTTGACACGTTGATCTGGATGTTGAAAATAATTTCTGATTTGTGACCCAAATCCTACTCGTGATTTATTCGCATATTTATCAGCTTCCTCTGCCTCACGCTTTTCTTCCTCTATCCGCGCAAGTTGTGCCCTCAGCATCTTCCAGGCTTGATCCCGATTCTTGTGCTGACTTCGTTGGCTTTGGCACTGCACAACTGTATTGGTAGGGATATGCGTCAAGCGAATTGCGCTGTCGGTTTTGTTTACGTGTTGGCCACCCGCACCGCTAGCGCGATAAGTATCGACACGAACATCTTTGTCATCAATGCTAATCTCAACGCTGTCTGAGATTTCAGGCGACACATCGACAGCAGCAAAGCTAGTTTGCCGTTTCCCCTCTGAATTAAAAGGGCTTATCCTGACCAGCCGGTGCAGGCCCGTCTCACTCTTTAAATAGCCGTAGGCCATTGGCCCGCGAATCGCAATCGAAGCGCTGTTAATTCCTGCTTCGTCGTTGTTGTTTCGATCGAATTCAATGACTTGATAGTCATTTTTTTGAGCCCAGGCAGCGTACATCCGGAGCATCATCTCTGCCCAGTCATTCGCATCGGTACCACCATCCCGCGCGTGAATCGTTAAAATGGCACCCGCGTTATCATAGGGTCCATTCAGCAGCGCCTTGAGTTCCAAAGAGTCCAGTTGCTTTTCAAGTGATGCAATTTCCGATCGTACTTCTCCTTCGATCGACTCATCTTCAGCGGCCATTTCAATTAACGCCTCGAGGTCTTCTCCCGCAGCACTGAGTTCCATCATCGGTGCGACAATGGCTTTCACAGATTTCAATCGGCCAACTGTCTCCTGAGCAGATTCTTGATTATCCCAGAAATTTGGAGCTGCCATTTCAGCTTCGATGTCGACAATGGACTTTAACTTTGCATCGTAGTCAAAGACTGTCTCGGAGCAGAGTGATGCGCTCGATAATCGCTTGTGACCGGTTGGTGAGATCAGAGTCCATGAGTTTACTTCTTTAATATGTCGGGCCGAGACAAATGCCCAGCGATTAGACCGAGAATAAATAAATGTATGAGAACATGATTGTTAACTCATCCTCAATCAGGTCAACCGGTGCAAAATGAGTTGTGCAAGTAGCATCGGTACCCAAAGGCGCTTGAGATTTCTTTAAAAAACCTAAATTATCTCTGTTTCTCGTCGGGTCGCACCTCGACCGGATGATAACGGTTAAACCGAATGATTTAACGTCAAAAACGCCCGATTGGTTGACCATTTTCCCGACCGAACTTAAAGTTAGGGATCGTTTTCAATTTGCACCAAAGTCCACTATTCAGACGCTATGATTAGCTAGAGGTTTCGTTAAAGAAATAAGCACGTCCCATCGGAATTGTTCCATTTTCACTGACTTTCCGCGGGAAACTTAGCAAACATTTACCTCTGCAGGGCGTTTTCCAATAAACTGTAAAAGCATGAACCTGTCGATCTGGATTCCCAACCGGACTGACAGACCTACCTAATTGAGAAAATCTAGATGTCCAAGCCAAAACAAAAAGCTCCCGATTCTGAAAATTCCAAAGTTTCAGAATCTAACGGCAAAACACTAAAAGAACGCGAAGACGAAGCAATTGAGCGAATGGTGGGTCAGTTTGTCGTCAAGCAAACTGAAAAACCCGTTGATAAATATTTTCGCGCACTCGTAAAACTGGAAGGTTCCGACCTTCATATGAAGGTTGGCAAAGCACCAATCGTTCGTGTCAACGGAACACTCAAGGAACTCAATCGAGGCCCCATTGAGGTCGAAGAGATGGCACGTCTGCTGTTTCCCATGTTGAACGAACGCAATCGAGACATTTTTGATCACGAAGGGGGAGCTGACTTCGCCTATACGGTGGACGTCGACGGCGTTAGTTGGCGATTCCGTGTAAACATGTTGAAGCAATTGGGAAAAATCGGATTGGTTGCCCGTCGCGTGAACAACCATATCCCCAACTTTGAAGGTCTTTATCTTCCTCCAGCGATGGAAACGCTTTGCCACTTTGAGCAAGGAATGATCTTGTTGGCTGGAGTTACCGGTTCGGGAAAAAGTACAACCATTGCGTCGATGCTAAATTACATCAATCGCATTTACTCAAAACACATTCTTACACTCGAAGATCCTATTGAATTCGTTTTCACTGACGACAAGTGCCTGATCAACCAGCGTGAAGTTGGAATTGACGTGGTAGACTTTGGTGTCGGCATGAAACACGCGGTGCGTGAAGATCCAGATATTATTCTCGTGGGTGAGCTTCGAGACGAAGAAACATTTATGACGGCGATCCATGCTGCGGAAACCGGTCACCTCGTCTTTGGTACTATTCACGCGTCCACCGCTCCTTCGACAATTGGTCGTATTCTCGACCTTTTCCCGGAAGAAATGCACGGGGCGATTCGGGGCGCTATCGCGATGAACATGAAAGCGATCGTAGCTCAAAAACTACTCAAATCGATTAATCCAAAAGTTGGTCGTGTGCCAACTTGTGAAATCATGACGTTTAATCCAACTGTCAGAAAACTGATTCTCGAAGAACGAGATCACAACCTCAGCGATGCGATTCGCATTGGTGTCGAAGAAGGTATGCAGGACTTTACAATGAGCTTGAAGGGCCTGATTGATGACGAGCTAATTGACCGCCCAACAGCATTCCAAGTCGCTCCAAACAAAGAAGAATTGAAGATGAAACTCAAAGGTATCGACGTCTCGCAACCTGGAATTATTTAATGGCTCGCTGCTATCGAACGGTATTATTGCTTACGGCCGTAGTCGCCATTTTGCTTGTACCTTTTGCTGACAATTTGTTCGCCCAAGACTCTGGTGATGTTACGAAGTACAAACCGGGGCCAGGTGGCTATTTCGCCTGGTGGAAACTGCTGCTAATTGTAGCGGTATTCATTTTCTGGGTTCGAATGGCTGACTGGGTTAATCGTGACTCGATGAAAATCGGGGAACGCATGAGTATGCAACCCGAGTTTTGGAACCCGATGATCGCTTTTCCATTTCTTGCCGGTTTCATTTTAGTAATCTCTTTGCCCATTTTCTTTGCCGGTTTGCCGATTTACTTGATCACTGCATTTATGCCGGTGACGGTTTACTTTTTGATTCGACGCAGCCGGTTCAAACAAAACCCTAACATTAAGCAGTACTTAAAGCTCAAGCCGGGTGAGGCTCCTGCAGCGGAAGCCCTTCCCCAAGATGAAGGCGTCTTTATTGATTTTACGCCCGCGGGTGACAACCCCAACCAAAAACAAGGCAACTTAATTCGCGCCCGGCAATCTGATGGCTTTACCAGTTTTAAAGAATTGCTCGCGCTAACTCAATTTAAACGTGCAGAGCAACTGCAGATGGAATTCACTCGGGAGGGTGTTTCTCTGCGGATTTTAGTCGACGGTTCATGGCACCCGCTGGATCCTACCGATCGAGAGTCTGGAGACGCAATTTTATCCAGCATGAAAAATTTAGCCGGTTTAAATGCCGCTGAACGTCGCGCCCCGCAAACTGGTTCGTTCCGGTTTAAATCAGACGCTGGCAAAGCGGCTATTACGGTAGTTTCCAAGGGAGTAGCGACGGGCGAACGCGTCCTCATGAAATATGAAATCTCAGCCAAAGAAGCGTTAGCGTTTCCGCAGTTGGGAATGTTCCCTGATATGGTTTCACAAATTAAAAGCTCGCTGGATAAAAGTGGCACGACCATCATCTCCGCCCCCCCGGGGTGTGGTTTAACTTCGTCCTGGCAGGGAGCGTTGGTAACTGCGGATCGACTAACTCGCGACTGTGTGGGCGTTATTGATCAAGATGAAGTTGAGACGGTTCAGGAAAACATTGTCATCCACCGCTACGAAGAAGGAACTGAAAAAAGTCAGCTTCCGATTCTAAAGACATTGCTGTTAACCCAACCGGACCTGCTGGCGGTTCCTAAAATAGAAACGCCGGAAACCCTTGACCTGTTAATGCATCAGGTGATTACTCAGCAGCGTTCCGTTTTGCTTCGAACACCTGCAAAATCTGCCACTGAAGCTCTACTAAAAATATACAAACAAACCAGCGATCGAGATCAATTCTTAAAAGCCACTAGCAATATTACGTGCCAACGGCTCGTCCGCCGGTTATGCACTGATTGTCGTGTCGAGGTACGCGTTCAACCTAAAACCATCCAACAGCTTGGCGGGAACCCGAAGACTCAGGGCACCATTTACAACCAATGGCGACTCCCGCCCCCCGATCAACGAGTCGACGATAAAGGCCGGCCAATTGAATATCCTCCGTGCACAACGTGTGGAGGGATTGGATTTATCGGGCGTATCGCAGTTTTTGAAATGTTGAGCCTGAACGATCAGCTTCGCACACTTATCAGACAAAGCCCAAAAATTTCTACCGTGGAAGCGGCAGCGGTCAAAATGGGAAAAACAACAATTACGAAAGAAGCCTACAAACTTGTATTGCTGGGCGTCACTTCACTTGCTGAAGCTCAACGGATACTTAAGCAGCAGTAACCTTCTGCTCACTCAATTTATTTTGTTTGTTAATCGAACACGCAACTTCAACAACTTCCACGTCATAATCCTGATCTCATTTAACTCTAGCTGGGCAAAATTAATTAATGTTCGATGATTTGCAACTCCCGATCGAATTTACCGCAGCCGGTGATACGTCCGAGGAACAGAAAACAAATCTAAAAATTGTCAAACCCTCGCCGGGTTTTGAACCAGCTTCCGAATTGGTAGTAGAGATCATCTTAAAAGATGCCAACGTGACCGTGATGGATTTCAGTGCTCAGAAAGTTGTCACCCGGTTTCAAATCGATGGTCTGTGGCACGCTGGTGCTCCCATGGATCGCGAAATTGGCGATTATATCCTAGCTACTTTAAAACAACTCGCGGGACTGGATTACCGGGAACGTCGACAGCGCCAAGAGGGTCAGTTTTCCACGCTCTATCGAAAACAAAAGCAAAAATTCAAAGTTGTTTCGCAGGGCATCCAAACGGGTGAGCGGGTCGCTATTTATCTCGATTATAAACGACCGCCGCTCGACAAAGCTCTCGACCTGGGAATGCGAGAGAGAATGCTCGACCAGTTGCGACCCATTCTCAACGATCAAAATACCGGGATGGTCTTAGTTAGTGGCGTACCGGGCGAAGGGTATACGACTGCCTGGCGCGGGGTGCTGGATGCCTGCGATCGTTTGACACGTGACTATTTTGTCATGGAAGAAAAAGGAAAGCTCGAACCGGAAGTCATCAACATTTATCCTGTTGAGTTTGATCCCTCCAAGGGGGAAACAGCAATGACGCCGATCCCCCAATTGTTGTTAAAAGAACCTGATGTCCTCGGGTTCACTGATTTGACTGGCGGTGAGTTGATCAATGACATTATTGATTTATCGGTCAGCAAAAAGATCCCAATATTCACTCGCATACCCGGGAAGCACTGTGTCGATGCGTTGCTTCGCGTCCTGTTGTTAAAGCCCGATGTTAAGAAATTTGCGGAGTCCTTGTCCTGCGTCTTGTCGATGCGTCTGATTCGACTGCTATGCAACAATTGCCGGATTCCTTACCAACCGCATCCTACACTCCTCCAAAAACTGGGACTCCCCGGAGGCAGAATTGCCGAACTATACAAACCCATGGTTTATCAACCCGGGATGGTTGACGAAAATGACATCGAAATTGAACCCTGCTCTGAATGTGCCGGCATTGGTTATCGCGGAAGAACAGGTTTGTTTGAAATGTTAACCATTAATGACGATATTCGCCGCGCGATTGTAAAGACACCTCAAGCCAACAAAATTTCGGCGCTCGCCAAACACCAAGGCCACATCTCTCTGCAAATGGAAGGGATTGTGATGGTTGCGGCCGGTCGAACTTCGGTAGAAGAGTTACAAAGAGTTTTGAAATCATAACGATAAATCGGGGTCTATCCCCCGAACAAGAAAGTTAATGATGCTGATTTTTATTGCAATCACAATGTTTATCCTGATCGTCGCCAGCACGTGGTGGTTCGGCCTTTGGAGTAACCTAATTACGCTTGTCAACCTTTTGCTTGCAAGCATGATCGCCAGCATTTGTTTTGAACCGCTTGCTTTGAAGTTGCTCAGCATGAACTCGTCCTACCGCTACCTCTATGATTTTATCGCGATTTGGCTCGTGTTCTTGCTGGCGTTTGTCATTTTGCGGGGAGTCACCGATGTTCTAAGCAGCTATCGAATGAAGTTTGATCCGATTACCGAACTTGTTGGTCGTTCCGTACTCTCGATCTGGATTGCGGGTGTGTTCATATGTTTTTCATTTTTCACACTTCAGATGGCACCTCTCAAGCCGAGTGTCTATGCTGAAAATGTACCCAAATCAGAAATGGGAACGATTCCCGATCGTTTGTGGCTATCGTTTATCCAGAGTCGATCGCGTGGCGCCCTTGCTGCATCGAAGGAGTCAAACTTTTTGTTTGCCAGCTACGGATTACCTGATCACCGAGACGATGTTGAGATTGACTCTCGCGTATTCGATCCTCGCGCCGAATTCTTACCTTATTATTCTCAAAAACGGCGGGCCATTGCTGACCGCACCGTTTTGAGAGTTGGTGGAAAATAGAATTGGTTTCCAGCCGAATCACGGCAAGAATAGTCAGTGATTAATTACTCGGTAGTAAATTAATCATCCGGCCTGGTGAACCCATTGCGTTGTAGCCTGCATCGACATGCATGACTTCGCCCGTAATTCCATCTGACATTTCTGACAATAAAAATGCCCCGGTGTTTCCGACTTCGTGATGTTCAATGTTGCGTCCCAGTGGAGCGACGTGTTCGTACATCTTCAACATATCGCCTGCACCGACTGCGGTGCTTGCCAATGTTTTTAGCGGACCAGCACTTAATGCGTTAACGCGCACACCACTTTCGCCAAGATCATAAGCCAAGTAACGGGTCGTCGCCTCAAGTGCAGCTTTACAGATCCCCATCAAGTTGTACCCGGCTACAATTTTCTCTCCACCAAAGTAGCTCATGCACGCAATCGATGCTCGTTCCGAAAGAATCGGCCGGGCAGCCTTGGTGACAGCGATCAAACTATAACAACTGATATCCATCGCTAACTTAAAACCATCTCGACTGGCATCGATTGTATCGTTGAGGTCCGCTCGATCGGCATAGGCAATTGAATGAAGCAGGAAATCAATTTTGCCAAATTCATTTTTGGCTGTTTCCATTACTTCAGCAATGTTTTCGTCATTTTGAACATCGAGCGGCGCTAAGAACTTTGGCGCTGCGTCGGACTCGAGTTTATCGAAACATTTTTCTACCCGGCGACGATTCTTTTTTCTAGCATCGTCGGCAGGGTCTGGGAGATGCGTAAAACCGCATTCACCACCCTCTGCCATGATTTTTTTGGCAATTGCCCAAGCAATTGAACGATCGTTGGCGACCCCGAGAATTAAACCTTTTTTACCGTCGAACAAGCCCATCTGGTGATACCCTCTTACAATACGATTGTTGAAACGTGTCAAAATGACTACGCTCTTACTGGAATACTTTATCGTTCCGCAGCAATTTGATACCAGTTTTAGCCGTCGACAACAATTACCAACCCCCACGAAACCATGTCCTTTGAAATCCAATCAGAGCGAATAACGGCGGTTCCGGGCGGTTCCGAACTGCTGGTTCAGTTGATCAATCTGTCTCTCGACGCCCCCACCGAAAGTGATTTTTTATCCTCTGCGCTCGATTTAGTCCGAAAAACACTTAAATCCAAGGGCGTCGTCTTCGTTCGTGGCGTCAAAGGTCAATGGAGGGTTATTGCAAATTCGGGTTCCGGAGACAGCCTTCCTGTTGAACTACTTGCGGAAACTCTCGATTCTGAAAAATGTCAACAATCTGACGGTTGGACCGCTGCTCCGCTTTTTCGGCCTAATTCTTCTGGAAAATTGATCGCCTGCGATTCTTCGATCGATCCTGAGGTTTTCGATGGATTGACCGCAGCGGTAGGTTTAGCGCTGACAGCGTTGGAACGCAGATTTCAACACCGGCGTCGGGCAGCTCGTTTAGAAGCAATTTTAGAAATGACGGTTCACTGGAATCAGTCTCGAGAAACCGACCAGTTGTTGGAAGAAATCGCTCTGGCTGCAACACGGCTGATTCGAGCTGAAAGAGCAACGATCTTCTTGCCCGATGCCAGCAACAGTTCTCTCATCGGTAAACCGGCCCTTGGTGTCGACGAAGGAGAACTTAGGATTCCAATCGATGCCGGAGTTGTTGGGCAAGTTCTAAAAACTGGAAAAGCAGCTCGTATCGACGAAGACATTTCTGCGGAACAGCAACAAATTAACCGAGCGGTTGACGAGCAATTGGGTTTTCAAACACGAACCATTTTGTGCGTGCCGATGACCAACAGTGCGGGCAAAACCATTGGTGCGTTCGAACTCATCAATCGACAAGAAGGCAGTTTTTCAGACGAAGATGAGGCTGCGTTGACAGAACTCGCTGCGCACGCCACCGTCGCAATTGACAACACTCTGCACGTTGAACAATTGGTATCTTCAAAACGAACCGTCGCCGCTCAAGCCGCCGATCAGGTCCAAATGATAGGCGAGTGCCCCGAAATCGAGAAACTTAAAAAAACGATCGAACGGGTCGCGGATACAGATCTCGTCGTCTTGATTACCGGAGAGAACGGAACTGGAAAAGAAGTTGTTGCTCAAATGATTCACTATCTCAGCCAGCGACGTGACGAGATTCTCGTCGCGGTAAATTGTGCGGCGATTAGTGAAAGTCTGTTAGAGAGTGAATTGTTTGGCCACGAAAAAGGAGCGTTCACTGATGCCCACCAAAAACGTGAGGGTAAATTTGAGCTCGCCAATAATGGAACACTCTTTCTCGATGAAATAGGCGACATGAGCCTCGACGGCCAATCCAAGTTACTGAGAGTATTAGAAGAGAAAAAAGTCGTTCACGTAGGTGGTTCGTTACCCATTCCAACAGACGCCCGTGTCATTGCAGCAACCAATCAGGATCTGGCGGAATTGATTTCCGAACGCAAGTTCAGGCAGGATTTATATTTCAGACTGAACGTCGTCACGATTGAACTCCCCCCACTTCGTCAGCGTGGCGACGATATCCTGTTACTCGCTGAAAATTTCCTTGAAAATTTCTGCGTGAAAGCCAGGCGAGATACGCCCGCGTTTTCCGCTTCGGCTCGCAAAGAGCTCCTTAACCACCGGTGGCCGGGGAATATTCGGGAACTCAGAAATATGATGGAGCGACTCGCGTTTCTGACCGATGGACAGAAGATCGATGCTAATGATCTGGATTTCGTGAACGCCCCAAGCAATCACGAAAACGTCGTGCCGATGGATTTACCTCTCACCGAGGCGACCAAACAGTTTCAGGTCGATTACATCACAAGGCACATCGACCGGTCTCGCGGAAATATGACGAACGCCGCGTCAAAAATGGGGCTCCATCGCTCCAATTTGTATCGAAAGATGAAACAACTCGGAATGGGAGAGCCCGACGAAGATTCTTCGGGTGATTGACGGGGAAAACCGTTTATAAGGCGAAAATAGAGTTAAAATACGGTATTTTGGCCCTCGACGCTTTCCAGCGGTTCAGCTACAATTTTCCCTTCTGTAGGACGGATATGGCCGTCCCTATTTATTTGACGGATCTGATTTAGAGACACCGAACAACGGTTAAAAACATGTACGCGATAATTGCTGACGGCGGCCGCCAATATAAAGTTGAAGAAGGTCAAATGCTTGAAATTGACTTTCGAGACGTAAACGTAGGTGATACTGTCACATTTGACCGTGTTTTGGCGGTTTCTTCCGAAGGCGCCTTCAAACTCGGAAAACCAACTGTAGACGGCGCGAGTGTTTCTGCCAAAGTCGTAGGCGAGACCAAAGGCGAAAAAATCTACATTCAAAAGTTCCGACGACGAAAAAACAGCAAGCGACGTACGGGTCACCGCCAAAAATATGTAAAGGTTCAAATTGGCGCAATCGCCAGCTAACATTTGACCTAATCGCTGATAAAAAACAGGCCGAACTCTGTTAGAGTTCGGTTTTTTTATGCCCAGTCATCGGTCGGTCTCTGTTGAACCTGTTTTGCCCGCGGCCATTTTCTCAAATCGTCGGTTTCGGTTGCAATTGACTGCCTCATATTAAGGCATATTTTCGTGACAGGGCTTTGCGCCGCATGATCTAATGATTGAAATAGTAGTTGAAATAAAAACGCTTTGATTTTTGACCACTAAGCAGGCACTCCTATTTCATATTTTAACAAAATCGATGCATCTCCCCTGGATGGATTAATTGGTAATTCGGCAACCATGCGGAATGTCTACCAGCTAACCCGTCTGTCGGCTCAGGCAAATTCGTCTGTGCTATTACTGGGAGAAACGGGAACCGGTAAAGAGCTCATTGCTGCAGCACTGCACAAATTGAGCGACCGCAACAGCGGTCCGTTTGTACGTGTGAACTGTGGAGCTCTCACCGAAAGTCTGCTCGATAGTGAATTATTTGGACACGTCCGCGGATCATTTACCGATGCCGTCAAAGACCGCACCGGTCGATTCGAAGCGGCCCATGGCGGTACTATCTTTCTAGACGAAGTCAATTCAACCTCATCTACACTTCAAGTAAAATTGCTGCGTGTTTTACAGGAAAGAGAGTTTGAAAGAGTTGGTGATACCAATACGATTCAAGTCGACGTGCGTGTGATCGCAGCTAGTAATTGCGACCTTAATCTTGAGGTATCAGAGAATCGCTTTCGAGAAGATTTATTTTGGCGACTCAACGTCCTTCCCATTGCATTACCACCATTGCGACGCCGCGAGGGGGATATTGAGTTGCTCGTTCGACATTTTCTCGATGTTTATGGAAAGGCCAACCAAAAATCTATCTCGAAGATTCACCCCGACGCCCTCAATGCGTTAATTGAATACCCATGGCCCGGAAATGTGCGTGAACTGCAAAACTATATTGAGCGAGCAGTAGTCTTGTCACAAGACAATCAGTTAGTACCTGAACTATTGCCCAAAGCGGTCATCGGCGATTCCAAGGCGAGTCAGGAGTTTATCTTCCGTCCAACGGATGACCAATCATTGATTCAGGAGTTTGTCTACAATCGATTAAATAAATCCGAAGCCAATGCTGAAGATCTCTATAAAGAAATTGTGGAACCAGTTGAAAAAGAACTGTTATTACAGGTGATGCAGTCTTGCAATCAAACCCAAACCAAGGCAGCGAAAAAACTTGGTATCAACCGAAACACCCTTCAAAAATATCTTGCCAAGTTTGGGCTTGGGCGACCAAAAACAGAGGATAGTGAATCGAAAATTTGACACAATTGGATTGCGCAATCCGCACGACCGAACTCCTCTGAGAAAAGTCGGGTTTACTGCGGTATCACTACGAAAACTAACGCTTACTTATCCGGTTAAAGATTGTAGATCGCGCAGACTATTGTAATCCGAACTTTCAAGCAACGAATTCATAACCAACAATTAGATGGCCTGGAATCAAACCCACAAATGCTGTTCCAGGTGTTATTCTTTTGCAGTACATTTTCTATCCTTTTTCCTCGAATTTGACAGTTATGAACTGGCTTCAAAACATCTCAATTACTTGTTTTGCAGCAAGCTACGCGGTGGTTTTCATTTTAGAAATATCCCGTGTCTTTTTTGACGTTAGCTTTAGAAAGTATGTTCGCGTTGGTTTTGCGGCAGCTGGTTTGTTCGCTCACACGGTTTTCCTTGTCTTACAAGGTAAGCTTGTTCTTGGTTCAACCGGCCTTTGGCTGGGAAGTTGGTTTGGCTGGTGTTTGGCCACCGCCTGGATCTTAGCGATCGCATATATCTGGATTTCTGCTCGGCAACCAAAATCTGTAATCGGCCTGTTTCTCATTCCACTCATATTGGGATTGATTGGCTTAGGCGTCGGTTTCGGCCACGAAAACCAATTCAGTTCCATGAGAGCAAAGTCGATTTGGAATATGGTTCATGGTTCCGCGTTATTGCTGGGAACAGCTGTCGTAGCCCTCGGATTTGTCTTTGGCGTGGTTTATGTCGTCCAATCGCGCCGCCTAAAACACAAGAGCCCTCAGTCAAAGTACTTTCGTCTGCCGTCACTCGAGTGGTTACAAAAATCCAGTGAATACTCGCTAATCATCTCCACTGTCCTGTTGGCAATTGGGCTTGTTTCTGGAATTGCCATTAACTGGACACATCAAGCTGACGGCACGTTATCGGGCGGGGGAATCATCGCCTGGTCAAATCCTGTGATCTGGTCGTCCGGTATTTTATTTTCCTGGCTTTTACTGGTGTCGGTTTTTAATTTTTGTTACCAACCGTCAAGACAAGGACGCAAAGTAGCTTATCTTGTCATCGCAAGTTTTTTATTCTTGGTTTTAGAATTAGCAATCGTATGGTGGGTTGGCCACGCAACAACCAATCCAGAATCCGATGTTGACCAGCAGGCACAGATTCAAAGATCTCTTGTAGAACCTCCCGGTGCCGTTGGGAGGTTAAGACGATGAACCTCCAAGTCATTGGCTGTAGCCACCATCAGTCCAGTGTGGCGACCCGTGAACAACTCGCTTTCACTCAACAGCAAATCAAACCTTTCCTAAACAATTACTATTCAAAATTCCCTAATTCTGAAGTGGTTTTACTGTCTACGTGTAACCGAACCGAGTTTTACACCGTGGCGAACAAACCAAACTCGGTTCCGGGAAAATCTGAATTAATCGAGTTCATTGCCGAACAACGTGGCATCGCCGCTACCGATATCAATTCGGAAATATTCATTCATCAAGATCGGCAGGCCGTAGAACACTTGTTCTCTGTCGCCTCCAGTCTCGACAGCATGGTTGTCGGCGAAGCGCAGATCCTCTCCCAGGTGAAACAGGCGTATCAACTTGCCGTCGAGACCAACCAAACCGCCGCGTTGATCCATCGCGTCTTTCAATCGGCGATCAGGGTCGCTCGTCGAATCAGCAATGAAACCGAAATTCACACCAATCGAGTCAGTGTTCCCAGCGTAGCCATTGGCGTTTTAGCCAAACAAATATTTGAGCGACTGGACAACAAGAAAATATTGATTCTTGGCGCTGGAGAAATGGCAGAGGAAACACTCCGCTATGCGATACACGAGGGGGGCAAGGATTTCACCATTATTAACCGTTCCATCGAGAACGCAAAAGAATTGGCCGAGAAATTTGATGGTCGTGTCGGGGACTGGTCGGAACTTGAAAAAGAACTCGCCGCAGCTGATTTAGTCATAAGTGCCACTGGAGCGAGCAAAGCTGTGGTAACTTCGGATCAATTTGACCGTGTGGAAGAAATGCGGAAACAGAAACCAATTTTTATTCTTGACCTTGCTGTCCCGAGAGATTTTGAGCAATCGATAAGCGATCGATTAAACGTATATCTTTATACCCTTGATGATCTACAAAAAGAATGCGAACGAAATCGACAATCTCGGCAGTCGCACTACCCACAAGCTCAACAAATAATTCACCACGAAGCCGACCAGTTTTTTGACGATATCCAAAGACGATCCAGCGGTTCAACAATTGCCCAGTTAAAACGCCAAGCTGACGACGCAAAACAGCTTGAGTTCGATCGTTTAATGAATCGGCTGGAAGGTGTCTCTGACAAACAAAAGTCTGAAATTGAACAGTCGTTTAACCGACTCGTCAATAAAATCTTACACCCGCCATTAAAATCTCTTCAAACAGAATCGCCTCAGGTGTCTGGTGGGCTTCTGGAGGCGTTGAAAAAGCTGTTTCAGCTTGGAGATTAATGTCTAACTGGCAAACTTGGTGGTAGTTGCAGGGGCTGGGACTCAATCCCAGTCATCATCATCGTCGTCCCAATCATTTTCGCCAATATCTTCTTCGTCGTCATCCTCACCGACCTCCTCCCACTCATCTTCTTCTAGGTCATCTTCTTCTAGGTCATCTTCTTCTAGGTCATCTTCCTCGTCATAGTCGTCGACATCTTCATAGGGCTCGTCTTCGTCTTCATACTCTCCGTCATCTTCTCCTTCTTCTAGCCCCTCACCTTCTTCATACTCTTCATCCTCATACTCTTCATCTTCCTCTAGTTCATCTTC
>JAAHTH010001237.1_pt3 | contig 14253 bp, 9 predicted proteins | sample 6116091 | NCBI WGS metagenome assembly JAAHTH01 (sample SAMN13939990, study PRJNA603662) | sponge metagenome | isolation source: marine sponge | host: Mycale hentscheli | place: New Zealand | collected 2006
ACAACCCACCCCACAACACCCCCCCCAACCCCCCCCCCCCCCGCCCGCTCCCTGTCCGATGCCCGAAACAACGGATAAATAAAAAGCAGCTATCGCAAAAGCATTTTTCATTTGACTGCATCCTTTCCCTGGATTGGCGTTTGGTCCCACAGGCGATAGGGATCGTCCAACCTTACCATCTCCCGATAAAGCAGAGCCTCCATCTCTTTTCGTTTCTCCGCATGTTTTGGATCATCGGCCAGATTCAACTGTCCTTCAGCAGGTGTATTCCCGGTCAGCTTGACCACTTCTGAATCATGATGCTGCTTAATAAACTCCTCTGGATTGTCTTTAAGATTGAACAGTTGAGTCTCGCGAACTTCTCCATCGAGAACATCGTATTTAATCAGCTTCCAGTCTCCCTTACGTACTGACCGCATGCCTGGCTTCGTTCCACCGCAATAAACACCAAACAAAACATCGCGGACAACTTCCTGCTGCCCTTCAAGGACAGGTTTAAAGCTCTTCCCTTCATTAGTCACTGGATATGCAGTTCCCGTCAGGTCGCACATCGTCGCTAAAACGTCTAACAAATAGATATTACCAAGTGGACGTGTGCCGGGCTCGATTCCGGGCCCCTTCACGATCATTGGCACCCGCCAAGTGTGCTCGTAAAGATTCTGTTTCCCTTGAAGGCCGTGTCGCCCAATCGCCATCCCATGATCAGATGTGTAGAAAATGTAAGTATTATCAAGCTCACCCATTGCCTCAAGTTTACTGAGAACACGACCAATCTGGGTATCGATATTTTCGCTGCAGGCAAACTCTCGGCCAATCTCATTCCGGATCGTTTGTTCGTCACGATTCTTCCAGACGCCCGATACATTCACCTCATCGCGAAGTCCCGGGTGCCCATGATGAAACGGATGGGCTGGTAAATAGTTTGATGGCAAGTGTGGTTGCGATGGATGCGCAGGAGGCAAAGACCTAGAATCCTTATGATTTATCGCTCCATATTTATCTAACAGCTCAGGTTTTCCATCGCGAGTGTCATGAGGATGAGAGAAGCCAAAGTAAATCAGAAATGGATCCGCTTCTTTTACTGTCTCTCGCTGACTGAGATACTGCAGGACTTGTTCCGCGTGCCAGGCACTACCTGATTCGTCTGTACCCCCACGTTTCGTACTATCGTTCCGAATCTTGAACTTGGCGTTTGCCGCTTCAAAGCTATTCCCTTTCTTGCATGTTCGAACCGTTTCGTAACCCGCTTGATTGAACACCGCCGCCATGGAAGTATTGGCTAACTCCGGTGCCGTCAATTTCTCAGTCACCGATCCCTTGTCCTTGCGGCGACGATTGCGCGGCAAATGCCAAACCGTTCGCCCCGACATCACCATATGTCGCGACGGGGTACAAACGGCACCCGACCACGCTCCCATGTGATACGCCCGATCAAACACCATTCCCTCACGGGCTATTTTGTCAATTACCGGCGTGTCGAGTTTTGAGTCTGGGTTGTATATTTTCAAATCAAAAGGAGATTGATCATCCACAATAATGAACAACAAATTTGGACGCTCATCCGCAAACGAACAATCTGGCAACGCAATACTAAACAGCAGCACGACACCAAGAAACTTACTAAATAACAATGTCATCAACTTACCTTTTTCTTGTTCGAAGATTGGATCGACAGTCGGACTTGAAACCAAGAAAAACCAGCGACCTGAACCAATACAGCGTCGCTTCAATTTATCGATTTCCGATGATAACACTCAGGCGAAACAAAGGCGAATAAAAAGCAAATCTAATTTCACACTCGCAACAGGCCCCGATTTTTCCGGAGTAAACAGAGACTTGCGAAAAAATCTGGCAACCGGTTCGGTCAGGTTCAAACGGTTTGGCCCAGCGATGACACCGGTTGATCATTGGCAAGTAAGAACTCCTCGCAAACAACTGCTAGCGAGCACCTGATGTTGCCCTAGAACCACCCTTCTTTTAAAACACGGAAACCGCCCATTGTCCGCCCCAACTACGCGCCAATGCCCAACGCAAAACTCGATATCGTAATCCCTGTTTTCAATGAGATAGAAATCATTGAACAGCTTCACGAACGAGTTGTTGCCGCCTGCCGTCAAACAGAAGCATCCTTTCAAATCATATATATTGATGACGGCAGTACAGACGACACGGCGCACTGGCTCTCTCACAATTCAGCAGCAATCGATTTGGGACGAAAAGGACGAATCAAATTAATTCGTCTATCACGAAATTTTGGCCAACCAGCAGCAATACATGCAGGGCTTAAATCCAGCCACGCAGATTGCGTCGTGCTCATGGACGGTGACCTACAAGATCCGCCGGAATTGATTCCGGAAATGCTGGAACGCTGGTTTAAAGGTGATCAAATTATCACCGCCCAAAGAACTTCGCGAAAAGAATCGCTAATTCGTGGAATTGGTTTTAAAATTTTTCACAAAATCTTTCGTTATCTCTCCGATGCGAAAATACCATCCAACACGGGTACATTCTGTTTAATGGATCGTCAGGCAGTTGAGGCAGTTTGTCGCCTGTCTGAATCTCACCGCTTTTTCCCTGGCCTTCGGACATGGGTCGGTTTCCGACAATCTTATATCTCACTCCAACGTCCAATCCGTGCTGGAGGATCCCCCAAACAAACCATCGGACGACTTACCGAGTATGCGATGGACGCAATTTTCGGGTACTCCCTGAAACCACTTAGGTTACTCACAGCCATTGGTGTTACCGTTTTTTGTTTTGCACTCATGGCCATTAGTTATTTCGCCCTAACAGAAATCGGAGGGCAGGGGACTTCGTCATTCGGCTTTAAGACCCTCGCGTCTGCAATTCTTGGACTGGGTGGATTCCAATTGATTGCGATTGGTGTACTTGGAGAGTACGTCGGTCGAATTTACGACGAAGTCAGACGACGCCCAACCTACATCGTTAACCAAGAACTTGAAATTCCTTCAAAGCGAAGCGAGCCGATCAGCTACCACAACAGAAAAGCCAGTTGATGCCTGAATCGCGAAAGACAATTTCAGACAACATCGCTTTTCACGAAATTCGACATCAAAAATGGTTTAACAAACAATTCCTCGCGTGGATCTCTGTACCACTGATTGGTTCTGTTCTGCTGGGTTTTTACTGTTGCGAACTCAACCAGCAACTCTACCAACACCAAAACCCATTCTTTGATTCACTGAGCTATTACGAAAGTCTTTTTCGGGTGATGACCGTCTCAGACACCGAGGGTTTATCCAGTGGGCTGGAAGAAGGCTGTTTTCATTACACGACCGTCTGCCTGCCTTTTATTTTCGCTGCCGCCATTGGAGATTGGGTTGAGCCGACTCGCCTAGTCGGTGTTTGGATTCAGGTCACTTATTTGGCACTCTTCCAAATCAGTCTGTTTTACTATCTGACTCGGATCAAACGACTTCAACACCCAACAGCTACTTTAGGCTGCTTGACATTTCTAGCGACCGCCTGCCTATTTTTTTCCAACGGTGGAATCTCAGATTTCCGCATGGATCTTGGGCTTTGCCTTACCTATGGAACCACTATTTGTTGGTATTTAGCTGCGATGGCAAAACCAAATCTGTGGCACTTTGGCTTGTTGGGAATCGCAGCAGCACTTTGCTGCCTATCGCGTGCAACTGCGCCGATATATCTCCTCGCGAGCATCGCACCGTTGGTTTTCATTGAGGCAATTTTCATGGACCAACGAAAGGAGAAATTAATCGGGTTGACGGCAGCCGCTATTCTAACCGTCGCTATGGCCGGTTGGTTTTTCATTCTTAACTTCGATTACTTGTATTACTACTACGCCGTTTGGAACACGGATGCCAATGCAAAAATTCCGTGGAACGAAGCTTTCCTCCATCTTAAATTAACCCAACGATGCCTAGGTAATCCACTGATTTATTTCATCGCCATTCTTCAAGTAGCAGTTGGAATAACCGCCATCGCGCATCATCAACTTTGGGCCGTAACCAAAGCCGCCTGGCAAGACGGCGACATTGACCTACGAATCGCCTGGATTGGCATCAGCCCTGTCGCTCTCATGATCGCTCGACGAGCCGGATTAAACCCATTCGTCTGCATGCCAGCGGTGATTGGATTGCTTCTCCTCTTTTTGATTCCGATACTGAAAAATCAGGATCGGCTGAAGGACCGCCGGCTAACCGTCTTCGCCTGGACCTGCCTTGCTTTTTGTTTGGTCTCAGCTTCGCTTCGCGGGTGGGACCAACATCGGCTAACATCGTTCAACACGATGACTGCACAGCAGCAAATCCTTGACCACATCATTACCGACAGTACGGAACAAAATTTTACCCACGTAAATTATGCCGTCATGCACACGACCGACATCAACACAAAAAGCCTAAAATCGATCCTCCTATTTGATCGCTCCGATGCGACCGCGTCTCTAAACTCCGTGACATTGAACCAAATCAAATTCATTGACGATCCTATTTTTTCAAAATATGCTGCAGCCGACTGGGCCGCCATTCCTGGCAATACCGATTCAGAAAAACTACACCACCTCTTTCAACTCGCTAACGCTCGGCTCAATTACCTCGTTCTCCCAACCCCTCAATCGTGCCTCACCATCGAAAACACAACGCCTCAAAATCATATCAACCGCCACCTTAAATCGCTCCGCGCAAAAATCACAAATGGGAACTGGCAGTTAATCGCAGCCCCGATTCAAACCAATGAAACCGAGACCGTTGAAATTTGGCGCCCAATCTCCCCCAATGAGTCGCGGCCCAAAATCCCTGACAGCCTTGATTGATCAATCCCCCAATGCGATTTCACCGGCAACCAATATTTTTGATGCGCTTAGGCTACGCACTCTTAGTGGCAAACCTCCGTGCGAAAGCCAAAAACAACCAAAGCTGTTTGCGCTCATTTCGGCAAAGTATCGAAAACTGCAATTAAGCACAGCGTTTTAAATTGATTTCATTTCACGAATAACGCAAAATCAAAGCTGCGTTCAAAAAAACAATACCGTACTTCCATGCAATCACTTAAATTCTATTATCGAAACATGCCACTAGTAAAAACTGCCATTCTGGCCCTATTCTTGATAACGCCTATCCCTCTCTTGGCGGAAACAAATGAACCCGAGGGCAAACCAAACGTGATCGTGATTCTTGCCGACGACCTTGGCTATCACGACCTTGGTTTCCAAGGTTCCCAGAACATCAAGACTCCCAATCTCGACCAACTCGCCGCCGGTGGCACTATTTTTACCGACGCCCACACAACGGCGTCGGTGTGCAGTCCATCGAGAGCCGGGTTCATGACGGGTCGCTATCAACAGCGTTTCGGACACGAGGCCAACGTTCCGCCCCCCGAACACGGGATGGACACCAGCGAGTACACCATGGGGCAAGCGTTCCAGTCCCTTGGTTATTCAACGTTCCTTGTTGGAAAATGGCACCTCGGTGATCCCGATCGCTGTTACCCGACGCGACGTGGATTCGATGAATTCTGGGGACTCCGTGAGGGGAGTCGTCGCTATTGGTATGACGAATCAAAATCAGACAAACAGGGTGACCCGCATGCAATCGAGCACAATGGCAAACAAGTTAAATTCGAAGGCTTTCTGACCGACCGATTTACTGACGAAGCAATTCGAATGGCAAAATCAGCAAAGAATCCTTTTTTTCTATTCCTCTCCTACACTGCGCCTCACGCTCCACTGGAAGCCGAACAGGCGGATTTAGATCGCGCGAACCAAGACGCCTACGTCGCTCTTGTACAGAACATGGATGACAACATTGGCCGTCTTATCGCATCGCTGGAAGAGCAGGAGATTCGCGACAATACGCTAATCTGGTTCTTTAGTGACAACGGCGGAGTTTGTGCGTCCGCCTCCAATGTTCCGCTCAATGGCAAGAAAGGAATCAAATTCGAAGGAGGCCAACGGGTGCCGTTTATCATGAACTGGCCCGGTCATGTCCCCGCTGGAAAAACATACAATGGACTGACTTCAACGATGGACATTTTCCCAACCAGTTTTAAATTAGGGGGTGGCATAAAAACGCCCCGTCCGCTCGACGGCGTCGACCTGATGCCATTTTTAACTGGAACTGCTGCCGCCATTCCGCATCAAAACTTATTCTGGAAAAAACTCGAAGGTTCCGCAGTCCGTTCCGGCAATTGGAAAATGATCCAAACGCAAGGTTTGCCAACCATGCTGTACAACCTTCAAACTGACTTGAGCGAGTATAAAAATATCGCCGAGCAACATCCTGAAAAAGTAAAAGAACTCCAAACCCTCTATCGAGGATGGGACAAGCAAACCGTTCCAGCTCAATGGGGTGAAGCGGAACGATACGTGGAAGTTCGTCGCAACGATTACATCCGATTCAGAGACAGCGGTCGCCCCTTGAAACTCAACAGCCCGCGAAAAAAGAAGAGCAAGAAGCCAAAGAAGTAAACCGATTACTCATCGCTTGTGGCAGAAAACGTCGATCGCTTATTCAGGAATTCACCGAGTGAAGGCAGTTAATAAACCAAGCCAAAAAACGTGTTCATTATCGGCAAACACCAAAGATTGGTCTGTTTTTGGCAGCCTTGAACTAACGCACTGTTCGCCGACGCCGCCCAGCCAATAAGGCACTTAAGGCACCCAGAGCAAGCATACTACCAGGCTCGGGAACGGCAGAAAAACCCGAGGCACCGAATTGGTAAAATTGAGTCGCATCGTTATTACCAACAATTTGAACGTAATAAGTTCCCGCTTCAAGGACCATATCGATCTGCTCCGAAACGCCTAGCCCGGCGTTATTCGAATCAGCCAATACGGTTGTTCCATCGCTCGCCAACAAGACCATGTCGAGGTCCGATTGATTTGCGAGTGAGTAAGAACTGTCTCCATCGTGGTCATAGGTAGGACCGACCATGTCGAGAGCAAAGGACATGTCGTAGATGCTATCGAGTGTAATCTGAAGAAAGTCGACGTCGGTGTCATTGTCAATTGAGATAAAGTCCACCTGGTCTGGATCGACTTCAACAACCGACGCTCCCATGTTTGCATCGGCACCAATCAGCATGGCGGTACCATCGAAGATTCCTAAATCCGTTGCAACACTGAAAGCATCATTGCCACCGTTCTCTTCCCAGTTGTCACCGTATCGGCGTTGCGCCTGGTGGATATCGTCAATCTGCGGCCCATCAAAACTAGTGTTGATAGATCCTTCCATCAACTGCCGACTGTTATTTGCTGTCACATGCGGCAAGCCCATTCCATGTCCAAATTCGTGAGCCAATACATTTCTCAAACCAATGTAATTGCTTGAACTATTGGAATAGAAACTGACGTTATCCGTATCAATCACCATGTCACCATGGTCTGGAAAGTAATTGTAGGCCAGTGTGTTGCCACCGGTTTGCCCATCAATCGAATGGCCACCAATCCTCACATCCGCAACGACACCTAGCTGACCGCGTGGGGCAACCGTGTTGTCAAGTGTCTGGCCACTATCGTTTGCTTCATACGAAAAGCTCAAACCCGAAACAGAATCCCACCGATCAAAAATACTATCGAAAACTGCGAACCATGGTCGATTCGTCAAGTCCGATCCACCAGCTCCGGCACCTAAATTCGTATCTAGAAAACCGACCAAGCTACTCGCATCGCTTGACTCTCCACTATAGGCAGGTGAAATCGCGGTCCCATCATTAAGAAAGCCCCAAGTGATCGTGGTTGCGTCGCCTAGCCCTAACCCTGACCCATCAGTTGCAGTCTGCCCCCAGCGACTCTGCCCAAAAGTGACAGAAACGTTAAGTGTTGCAAACAAAACGAGAACCAGTGCCGAGGTAGTCAAGGCAGAAATTGGCCGAAGCATTCGTTCACCTTAAAAGTCGATTCGTGAATAATCAAAGAGAAGTTTTACAGGCATCAACGAAGCCTTAAATTCAAAGCCACGTCCGAATCCTATGGTAGTTAAAGATCTGGCCAACGCTCACGGATTTAGGGATTTTCCAATAAAACCCAACGATTACCTGACAAAGAAAAAACCACCCAATCGGGGTATCCAAAAACTGAAAACCACGCTTTAGACCCTGATTTTCAGCCCCTGGCTATGCAAAGCCATGACCAATCGCGCTGCCTGAGTTCCTACGATAAACGAAAACTTATCTTTGCAATTCCTCGACCATTGCAATTTTTTCAGTCTTTACCGGTAACGGTTAAGTTGTGTTTGGGAATAGAAAAAATAAACGCCACAACACTCGACGTAAGCAATCGAGCATCTGGGCCATACCCCGCGTTATCTCGATTTGGCTGGTAATAGAAACCGCCATTATGGCATTGAGCAAGTGCAAACCACCAGCGATTGGAATCCATCAGTTTTCGAAAACTGTCAGGATCAACGTTGGCAGCGAGCGCTGTATACCCCATTCCCATCACGGGCGAACCGTGCGTGTCGGGAAAACTCTCGGGATGGTCTCCGATTACTTGAGCATGTTTCTTAGCTCTTTGAAGATAAACTGAATCTTCATAAGGGCTTAGAAAATTTGCGATTCCCGAAGCACCGGTTCGCCCCATATCAGCCCAACTTTCTGGCCCACCCCCTAACTGATCTTCATACCAAACATAACCGTTGGCGCCCGTCGCACGCTGAAGAAAATCATACGCAGCATCGTGCTTACTCCTGTCTATTTCAATTCCACAACGATGCATCATTGCATAGGCAAGCGCACCCTGTCCGGTAAGCATTGCTATCGGACCGTATCCCTCGAAACCTGGGTTATGCCCCCAACCACCTCGAGCATCAGCAGGACCTTGGGGGTAGGAATTGGGATGCGTTTCTTTCGATCTAGGATTTATTTGTGACATTTCCAAATACTGACTTTCAGCGAGGTAGTCATGGATCTGTTGGAGCTCGGGAATGACCCACGCTTGTTTTGTTTGCAAGTAATACTCGCTGATAACAATGGCAGCGCTCATGTACCGCCAGTTGATCAGACCCGATACTCGATTATCTTTTGATTTAGTTTCTCGACAATGAAACTCAACACAACGTTCAGCCGCCTGAAAATGTTGACGTTTGCCACTGGCCAACAAGGCGAGCGGTGCAAATGTGTTGTGAACTGCGTTCCCAAAAGAACCATTCGGCTTTTGGTTTTTCACCAGGGCATCCAATAGCTCAGCCAAAATCAAATCTGTTTTTTTACAGGAGTCTGGAAAGCTATCGGCATAGGCACCATATCGCTTACCCACGGCAAGAACGACAGTCCGTTGCTCGCTGCCACGACGAACCAGCAATTCGATTCGCCCGTTCGCTTTTTTACTCTGAGAGTTCTCCAGCGATTGGGCAAATTCAACAATCGGCCCCACGGCACCAAACACTTTCATGCCATATCCATTTTGATGCGCTTTGGTAAATAAATTACCGTCGACGCCTATAATCCGATCTCCAGTGAAAATCTTTCGGTGTGCTGGAGAATCTGGAAACACATACCTTACCAATAATGTTTTTGGCTGATCTGCCGTCAGCTCGACTCTTAACCCCGTAACACCAAGATTGTAGAACCAACCGGGCACATTGGCGTCAGGTCCTGAATTTACCTTTCGACTCCATGGAGAACCGTTTTCGTAGTAGTGAACCTGCGCAACTGCATTTGCATTGGCAAAATTCCAACAAATTATTATCGCAACGCATGTCTTAAAAAATCGAATGGAGCACGGATTTAAGCGCATAGAAAAAACTCGTAGACTGTTAAGATGACCGCACAAAGGCTGTTGGAATTAGTTTCAATGCCGTGACCTAGACGACCTCGAAACAAACTCAAATCCTAATCTCCATCCTTATCGAATAAAAGACGAAAACCCAACTCAAACCTAAGGCGCAACCTAGCTCGAAACTGTTCTACTTGATCCCACTGGACAAACTCTAAGACAATGAATGCACCAAATTTGAATCAACCCAAATTTGGATCAACCCAAACCAATTTACGAAACTTAAGCCATGAAAAATCTGATGAACAAAAACAACCTTTCCTTCCTCTCAATTTTTGCAACCTCCATCGCTCTCCTTCTGACCGCAGGATGCAACACGTCTGCAAACCCACCGGCGGTAACTTCTGCCCAACCCAACACCCCCGGTTCAACTGTCAAAAAAGCTCTCATTAGTATTACGAGTGACCCCCAAGCGGACCCACAGGCAGTCAACATGGGTCTTACGTTTGCTGGATTCTGTCTTGATGAAGGATATCAAGTAGCCATCTTTTTCAATGTCAAAGGAACAACCTTGCCGACCACTGAGTTTCCTGACGACTTCGCCTATCAAAGCCACGATCCGATGAAAACTCAACTAACCAATTTAAAGAAAAGAGGAGCTGAACTACATGTTTGCCCAGTCTGCATGAACGACCTTACCATTAACAACTCCCAAATCATCGACGAAGCATTTGTAACCAGCAAACCAAAGCTGTTCGCCAACCTTGGCTCCGATACCATGGTGTTTACCTATTAGAATTTGCTTGACTTACTTTCTGAATAATACAAATGCATGTTCTGAGCTTTAACTCACACTAACAACTTGAAGTTCCATTTTACGCTCTCTTTGACCCACAATAATCAGGGGGACAATCGAATGACCTCCTGTCATTCTTCTTAAAAGGAGACCGACGATGTCAATGGACTCAAAACGTAATTTCCAGCAAAGAACATCTGCAAATGGTGGATCGCATCCAACCACCAGCGGAAAGGCAATCACAAGTTTAGTCCTGGGACTGCTCAGTCTATTCGGCGCATGCTTGACCGGCATTCCCGGTTTGATTCTTGGAATTATTGGCCTGGGCGAAATCAACAGAAGCAGTGGTCGCGTCAGCGGTCGTGGCATCGCAGTTTGTGGAATCGTGTTCAACAGCCTTGGAATTGCCTGGACTGCATTGATTTTCTTGCTTGTCTTACCAGCCTTGCTCCTTCCCGCAATTCAAGCGGCGAGAGACAAGGCGAGAGAACAGGTTGATCAAGCGATGATGGCGAGTCCCCCTTCTGCGTTGGGCAACTTAAGCCGTGACAGTGGAGCATTATCCAGAGCAAGAGAGAATTTCCCAACGCAAATAGTGAAGAGTGATTATCTTCCTGAGCCGGTTGAGACGCCTGGCAATTCAGAATTTGAGTTAATTCATTACAAATCCGGAACCAACTCTCTTGCCGCCTATGTAACCCCCTCTCCCCAAGACGGTGCAAAACATCCGGCAATTATCTGGATCACTGGCGGTCACCACAGTTCGATCGGAGATGTATGGACGCCTCGGGAGCGGTCGAATGATCAAACAGCGACTGCCTTTCGAAAATCCGGAATTGTCATGATGTTTGCATCGACGCGCGGTGGCAACGCCAACCCTGTCAAACGTGAGGGCTTCTTCGGAGAGGTCGACGATATTCTGGCGGCCGCCGACCACCTCGCAAATTTACCTTATGTCGATCCAGATCAAATTTATCTAGGGGGACATAGTACCGGCGGCACACTCGCCATGTTGGTCGGTGAATCATCTGATAAATTCCGAGCGATCTTCGCGCTTGGACCCGTTGCCTATGCACATAGCTATCGAGGTGATTTCGTCTATTGCGACCCTCAAAACACGAAGGAAATGGAACTCCGCTCGCCAATCTACTGGCTTTCCTGCGTTTCCAGTCCAATGTACGTATTCGAAGGAGAGGAAAACGGAAACTGGGATCAGCTCAAAATGATGGCTGATGTAAACACAAATCCCAATATCCAGTTTCACAAGGTCCGTTATCATGATCACTTCTCCCTCATCTCACCGCTCACCGAAGCATTGGCAGAACAAATCAAAAAAGAGAGAATCAACGTAGACGACATAACCAGCGTCTCCTTGAACTAAGCTCAACTTCCGGACGCACAACTCTCACAACTTTGGGGATACAGGTCTTAGGGATCCAGAAAGACTCGCCGATTCAGTTTCAAAATATTCGATTCGCTGTCTGGTATTCTACTGGTAGCCCTGCGCCTGAATGGTAAAGAGATGGGCGTAATGGCCGTTTTGAACCATCAACTCCTCGTGAGACCCTCGCTCAATGACTTTACCTCTGTCCAACACAACGATCTGATCGGCCATCCGAACGGTCGAAAATCGATGCGAAATCAAAATCGCCATCTGCTTTTGAGTCACCTCGCGAAAATGATCGAAGATTCGAGCTTCTGCCTCCGCATCCATCGCAGAAGTAGGTTCATCTAGCACCAAAATATCCGCTTGCTTTCTCATAAAAGCCCGCGACAAAGCAATCTTTTGCCATTGCCCGCCTGACAACTCTCGACCGTCTTTGAACCACCGACCAAGTTGCGTGTCATACCCTTTTTCCATTTCTTCAATAAAGGGATGAGCCATCCCTTTTTCAGCAGCTGTCTGCTGTTGATCGCGCGCATCAAAATTAGCCACATCGCCAACGCCGATATTCTCGCCCACCTCAAGTTGATACCGGACGAAGTCTTGGAAAATCACGCCAATGCGTTCCCGCAACGCCCGCAGTTCCCACTCGTTCAGATCTCGACCATCGAGCAAAACACGCCCCTCCGTCGGAAGATAAAGACGCGTCAGTAATTTAATCAACGTCGTCTTCCCTGATCCATTCTCACCGACCAAAGCAAGTTTTTGACCAGGCCGGAGATGCAGGCTAATTTTATCGAGTGCGGGAATTGTTTGTCCCGGATAGGTAAATGACACCCCCTCAAAACGCAAACCGTCTCCGGGCGACGGGCCCGACTTGGCGATGCCGTCCTGTGTATCAATCTCTTCATCAAGAAATTCGTACAAATTAGAAAGATAGAGATTGTCTTCATACATCTTGCCAATGGCAGTCAAGCTTGCCGCAATCGCAGATTGCCCCTGCTTGAAGATCATCAGATACATCGTCATCCCCCCGAGGGTAATCCAGCCCATTGCCGCCGACCATCCAATCCACCCGTAAGCCCCATAGAAAGCAACGCTACTGAGCATTCCTAATAAGAACCCCCATAATCCACGTCTCAATGTAAGCGCTTTGTCTTCCTTATAGAGCTTCTCAAAAATCTCACGATAACGAGATAGAAACAGGCCTCCAGTACCAAATAGCTTGAGCTCTTTGACATAATCCTCTCGAGCCAACAACCACTCAAGATAGTTGCGTTTGCGAGTTTCAGGGACTTGCCAACGAAACAGTCTGAATGCCGCCCCCGAAAAGTACGTCTCAACGAAAAATGAAGGTAGGGCCGCAACCAACAACCCAACCACAGCGAGCCAAGAAAATTGAACTAACAGCCAACCATAGGTAGCGAGCGTAATGCCGTTTTGGATGAACCCAAACGTCCGCGTCACAAGACTCCACGGACGAGCAGAGGCCCCCCGCCGCGCCCGAGTTAATTTGTCATAAAACTCTGCGTCCTCGAAATGCGAAAGATCCAACTCTTGAGCCTTCTCAAGAATCATCACATTCACCCGCTGCCCCAAAAGCGCACGCAACAGCGATTGAGCAACCATCAACGCTCGCTGAGCTGCCGCCAAAAGGATGATCAAAACCGCTTCCACACCAATCCACTTGAGCACCACCCAACGATCAGCAACGAGCCCGGATTCTACCGCTGGAATGACTGCATCGACGATCAACTTGCCTACAAAAGCAATCGGCCCCGGGATCACGCCAGCAAACACCGTCAGGACTGCCAGGATAAGCGTCAGTCGCTTAACGGTAGTCCATACAAGGTCCAGAGCCTCTGTCCTGTAGCGAAAAACACCAAAGAACCTGCCTACAAGGGAAGCGGCATCGCGATCGGAAGGTACAGCAGGTGGGGACATTGTTTACTCAATGAAAAGGCGGATCAATTCGCAATAGTCCGGCTTGAACGAGCGCGTAGGTATTAGCATACAACCCGTTATCTTACACTCTAATTCGATTGTTCAACATTGCCCGTCTCAACCGAACTCTCCGCATCAGTTTGTTTCAGACCCGATTTTTCAAACCAAAATTTCAGCACATTATCTCTATCTTGATTTACCAATCCTAAATCAACAGATTAAGATCAAACCTAATCGAAAATCTAAAAATTTAATTTGCTCTCCTAATGCCAGAGAACAAAAAAGCTATCAAATTTTCGTTGGGTCTAACAAAATTTGGGGGAAGAAAATGGGAACAGGAAACCCAAAGCGCGCTTGCCGATCCCTAAGTTAAAATAGGATTCGAAATAATTAATTACCAATTTACTCAATTACCTAAGTCAGGAGAGAGCC
>JAAHTH010002441.1_pt1 | contig 14247 bp, 9 predicted proteins | sample 6116091 | NCBI WGS metagenome assembly JAAHTH01 (sample SAMN13939990, study PRJNA603662) | sponge metagenome | isolation source: marine sponge | host: Mycale hentscheli | place: New Zealand | collected 2006
TACTCCTACGGGGTCAAATCAAGGGTAAAAATACCGCTTGCATTCCAAGTAATTTTGAATGTTCCTGCCGTAGTAGAGAAATCCCCACCAAAATCGACAGCCCCAATCAACGGTTTGTTCGTAAGATCATCGTCATAAATCACTGCATAACGAGCAGCAGTGATCGTGCTTCCAGTCCACTCAACATCCGCTGCATCCCAAGTGATAGTTCCACCACTCGTAGCAAACGTGACAGAAGTCAAAGACTCCCCACCCGCAGAGTACCCAGTACCAGACACCTCGTTATTTACATCAGACTTAATAGAATGAGTGCTGTAATTGGGTGTGTACGATGCTGTTGTCAACATAACTTTGAAACGATCAGCAGTCGTATCATTAAAATCGATATTAAAGTTTGCTGTCTGCTCCAAGTTGTATTCCATAGGCAGACAATAAAGGCCACTAGCCACGTTTAGTTCCTCCGGTCCCAGTTATAGGTTTAGGCCGAATTGTTACATCACCGTTTTGTTTTTGCATTCTTTTTCTTTTTCCTTGCAGCAGCAGCGGCCATTTTACCTTTAGCTGTATAGGGGTACTTTTTTCCGTTTACTTTAGGCATAAATAAAATACTAGCAGAGACGAACGGGGAGGCTAGGAAAAGGGGAAAAACCTAGCCCCCCCGCAATTCTCAGGTAACAGTTATTAGCTGTTAGCACCAATGCTGGAGATGCTCTCTACACGTTGCAGCGAATCCTCACGGAATCGACCGTAACCAACGAGGTGATACCAGCCAACTGGGTTGAACCGACGCAAGCTGTCAACCACAGGGCCAACAACAATGCTTGGCTCAGGCCCAAATCCGGGGGCACGAGAGAATGCTTTAGCAAGTCCCTGTCGTCCACAGATAAGTGTCTGATACGCATCGAAGGTTGTAGCACCACCGTCGGCAATTAGGCCTGCACGAGGGTTTTCGATGTACATGATGCCGTTAAACGTACCAATCGAACCTGCCCGAATAGCTTGGCCGTCCTGTTGTACTTGGTATTGGATAACGTCAGTCACCGTTGTGTCGCTACGAAGATCGTAGGAAACGTCTGGGTGAATGATTCCCATGTAGTTGCCGTTTTCCCAGCCCGGAGCGTTACGGCTACGAAGCTGTGCGACAGCCTTACGGCCATCAGCAGCAGTGTATTCGTCGCCTGTAGTAAGCGCTCCACGGTTAGCTGCGCCACCGGAATAGTTTACGTTGGTACCGCCGTTTGCAACATCTGACACAATCTTGTCGAGTGAGTCAGCCATGTTGTAACCAATAATGTTGGCTGCATCTGAGTCAACATTAAGGAATGAGGTGCCACGTACCTTAGCGGTAGTGATTACAGCGTTGCCGTATTCTGCAAGAGTTACGGTAACTGCACTGTCTGTTAAAGCTACAGCAGTCACATCACTGTTTTCAGTGAGTGCTGATGTTGCTTGTGACATGTCAGCATAAAATGTGAATTGTACGCCAGAACCGTTGTGGCTCTGGTTAGTTGAACGAACGTCCGCAACCATTTCAAACAATGGCTGTGAACGAAGGGCAAAGAACGCTGTCTGGTCAAACGCAGTTTTTACTGAGTCGCCTAGCGTAGAAGTGGTTGTATAAGCCACGGATAATCCTTCGGTGAGGACTCCGATGCTTCAGTAACTTAGGCTGTTGCCCCCCAATGAACTCCTTCGCTTTCCATTAAAGCTCGTAATTCGTCTGGGTTTTTAGTGGCCTTAATGCGAGCATCAAGATCAGGTGGTGCAACCGGATCTCCACCTTCTCCAGCGGAGTAAATTCGTTCCTCTGCTTTTAAAACGTCAGGCATAATTGAATCAGATTGCTGTACTGGAGGAGCATTATCGTTTACAAACCCTGCTGCTTCCGCTTCTAAACGGATAGCAGATGGATCTAACTCCCCATCGTAACCTTTAACAAAATACTTGACACGAGGATCATCAGGATCAAGTCCTGCTGAACGGAACGTATCCCGACGTTCGTAACCAGAAATCCGGTTTTCAGCTTCTGAAGCACGAACTTCAGCTTCTTTCAACCGTGTTTCTAACTCACGACGCCAGTTTGGCTTCGATTCGGATGAACTGGCAGAACCACTGTCACTGTAATCAGCGGAGTCATTTTCTGTCATATGTCACTCACCTGTTGTACGCATCCGCAGCGGTGGAACTTTGGATGGGGTTTTTGTAATTAGCTCACCCCTCAGGGGCCAACAACAACCTTTATTATAAATAACCAAAAGTCTTTATGTCAAGTACTGGTACCAAAACCAGAAGCGCCTGTACCTGAAACTAATAACCCGCTACGTCCTGCTGAACCTGCAACACGTTCTTCTCGTCGTCGCCCAACAGTGTCAGCAACATTTGGATCTAACCCAAACTCGGCAGAAGCAACATCTGAAACACTTAAAGCATCTTGTTCACCTATAGTTTGACCAGTCAAACCTGCTTGTGACACTAAACGCTGTTGTATTTCACGTCGTTGTATACCTTCACGTTGTAAAGCAGTAGCAGTTTGTCGATCAAACCCTACTGTTTTGCCCATAACCCGAGCAGCAGTAGCTGACAAACCAGCAGCTTCCAAAGAACGACGTTCTTCTATAAGATTTGTAGCGCTTTCAGGATCCAAATAATAAGCAACAAGATCAGCCGGGTCTACATCGTAAAGTCGTTTTAATTCTGCTTTAGTATTCGGATCAGCACCTGCTGTAGCTAATTCAGCCAAAGTAACTCGTTCATTAAACTCATTAGGCGAAACATCAGCAGCTATAAGAGTAGCAAAATCCATTCTGTCATCATAAAAACGTGGTGGAAGCCCATGAGTACGCAACAAAGCTTCATAATCATCTTCATTTTGCATGTATTGAGCTTCTGTAATAGATCCAAACCCGTTATCACGACGTAAAGCCATACCGGGGAACCGTGTTTTATACTCTTCTGTTTGACGGACTTCTAAAGCAATAGCTTCTTCACCTAAACCGTCAACCATGAATTTTTTTAATTTACTTACAACACTTACAGGCAATCCAAATGAAGTTACAAGTCTTGTTAAAATAGATGTTGCGTTTTCTACACCTCGTGCAGCTAACTCTTCTAATCTCATACTTTCAGTAAGCTGATTTGTGCGTTCAATAGATTTTGGTGAACCGGGACCAGTAGCATCATCAGGAACATAGTTTGTATTTTCTTCCCAAACCGTACGCCCATCTAACAAAGTTCGTTGAACAAACCTAAAGTTGCCATCTTCATTTTGTGGGTTATTTTCTGGTTCAGTTAAATACGTTTCAACATAATCATCAGCACCAGAACTATAAAATCCAGCTTCAGAACTCCAACCACCCGGCAACATGCCAGAAGCATCTTTAACCATGTCATTAAAAAATGAGGCACTAATGTCTTCAAGAGCAGCACCACTATAAGTGCCTGCTTCAATAGATGCTTTTAATTCATCTAACCCAGCTAAACCTTCAAAACGTTTTTCAAACGCAGCAAAATCTTCTAACGTTTGAGTGCTAGTAGGATCGCCATTACCATTATTTTGAAGAAGAAGAAGAGCCGCTGCATCAGTTTCTTCTTTCTCTTTTTGTAATTTAGCTAACCGTTCTTCTTCTAATTTAGCTTTAGCATCAGCTAACGCTTGTTTTTTAAGTATCCCCGCATCTACGAGCGCTTGCTGCGCTAAAGGATCAGCGCTCGGATCAAGCCAACGATTAGCTTTCGCTCTACTTTTTGCACTAGGAGCATTTACAAAATCTTCAACAAAATCCATCAGACTTTCACTCCAAAACTATTTAACAAAGTATCAACCGTAGAATACGCCTCGTCACGGGCATTATCACTGTAATCCCATTCAGGGGTAGCACGCACATAACGCTCAAACTCGCCACGAGTCATCGGACGGTTTAAACCATCATTGTTTTGCATACTGTCCGTAATATGTCGATACATCTTATTGTCAACACCTAAAAAATCTACATTTCGGCCAAGTAACTGCGACGCAGCATTGCTGTAAGTAGAAAAATAGGCGCTAGGCGTATAACCCTGTTCAACAAGTGATTTCAACGCAGGCTCAGTGTCCATAACAGCTTGCGCATGACCCGCAGTTATACCCTCATATGTTGCTTTACCTAAATAAATCTTGTTTGCATAATCAGTTAACGTTGTGTCATCGAGTTTTATCATGTAAGTAGCAGCGTTTTGCCGTAACTGTTGTTTAATGTTTGCAAATGTGCCAGAACCTTGAACATTTTGGACATTAAATGAGCCGTTATACCCTGTTATAAACTCATTTTTTATTTCATAATCAGTCATATTTAACTGTTTTGCGTTATAAGCCATAGCCATAATCGCATTTTTAGTTTCAGTTTTATCTGTGTTAATACCAAGACGGTTCGCTTCAAGAGTCAAACTGTCATAAGTATCATCTAACAATTCCAACATATCGGGCGACGTATTTAACCAAGTGCCACTAGTCAAATCGTAGCTAGGTGTCCAATCTATAGAACCACCTGCTTTATCCCAATCCATTTGGAACTGTCTAGCTGACGGCCCATTTTGTGCAAACCATTCAGTACGTTGGAACAAACCCCAAATCACGTCAGGGTTTTGTTCACCAGTACTTTCTAAATAATCAATAATGTTCATGTCTTTTTCGCCATCCCCGTTTGTGTCAATCTCCATTTCGTCTGCTCTTTTTCTTTGAAAAAAATCAACTGACCCAAAATTTTCACGGATGTACTCTATAGCTGCATTACTTAACGTGTCTTGATTATTGTTACCGCCGCCGCCATTGTTATTGTTGTTGTCGTCATTGTCGTTGTCACCCCCTGTTGGCAAAGATGAATCTGGTACATAATTCGGATCACGTTCTTCCATCATTTGAGCAGCTAAAGATGCTCGGTCTCTTTCTTTTTCAAAAGATGACTTTGGAATAGATCTTTCAGCCGCTGGTGTTGTAGAACTTTCTGGTGTTGGAACAGGTGTGTTTGGTTGCGCCCCCGGACTTGTCGAAGTTATCGCAGAACTCCCAATAGCCGCATCTGCTGGGTTAACAGTTCTTCCAGAACCACGTCTTTTTATTGCGTCTTCTCCTTCTTTTTTAAGACGAGCAGATAATACTTCAGGGCTTTCGTACTGTGAAGGTCGAGATTCAACGTCATCGATAGCGTTTTCAAGAATTTGTTTTTCTTCACCACGAACACTAAACGTGTCAGTAACACGTAAGCCATCAGGCATAGTTTCTGAACCGGCCATCCAAGCAGCTAGTTCTTTAGAATCATCAGAATCAGGCATCGTTAATAAACGACCCCGCAAAGTATCTAACTCTAATTGCCACGCAGGTAATTCTGATACTTCGTCAGGAGTAGCTGAATTAATTAACCCTTGCAAATTGTTAATTCTGGTGTCTAGTTCATTTTCAAATTCAGCAGCACTGGCAGCTATATCAGGACCAAGATCTCTGTCCCTTACACGTTCAAGAAAACTAGCTCCAAAATCTTTAAACGCTTTATTTAAAGACGTTTCCCATCCAAAACGTCCACTTTCGTCTCTTTCAAATTGTTTAAGTATTTTTTTACCTGTTGATGCAAAAAATTCTTCAATTGGTTTATCAATGTTGTTTCTTAAAAAAGAATCAATACCGTCACTAAATTCTTTAAGATCCATGTCTTGATTGTCCATAAGCCAATCAAAAGCACTCTTATACGCTTGGTCTACATTGCCACCAATTTTAACGTCATCATAAACATGAGTTAAAAAGTCTTCTGCTTTACCAACAAGTTCTCGTGTACGTTTACGGGCTGCTTCTTGCCTAGCTTCTTGTCTTTCTTTTGCAGTTTTTTCGGCCATTACTTTAATCCTAAAACGTTTTTAACAGTGCTAACAGTGTTGTACAAACTCACACCTTCAGCACGTTGCGGATCTAATTCGCTAGCCATAGCACCAATTTCTGAACCTAAATCAAATTTACCACTTAAATTATGGACCATTCCAATAACAGCCCGTACTTCATCCTGAGTAGGGTTACGATGCAACTTTTCTTTAAACTCTTTGTTTGTGTATTCTGTAATAGTTGCTTTTGAATATTGATCCGATTTTTTAGTAGCAGTAATACGATCAATTTCTTTTTGGAGAACAGCAGGATCAGTTGCTTTTAACAACCCATCAACAGTAGGCATAAACCCTAAAGCTGCTCCACCCATTCCAGCAATTTGCTGTGCCCTGCTAACCGCTGAAATCATTCCCGCTACTACATTGTCGTAGTCATAAATGTCATTAGGGTCTTCATCAAACGATGTGTACCCGTTTGTAAACAAACCTTCAGCAATTTGCTCCCATTTTTTTTCATCATTAGCAAAAGCATCCATCATCTCGTTAAAAGCAACTTCGCCAGTAACAGCTTCACTTACATCTATTTCAACTTCACTTTTACGACCCGGAACTGGCGTGTCAGTAACTTCTACAAATAATTCTTGTGGATCAGCAGGATCACGAATTTTATCGTAATCATCGTTTGTAATAATGTTTTGTCTTTCTTGTGGACTCATCGTTGACGATCGACGGCCATATCGTTTACCGGGACGCAAACCAATTACATTGCCTTGATCTACATTGCCAACAACAGGATCATTTAAATCAATACCTAATTTTGATGCTTGATTAATGATTTCTTGGGACGGACCAGTAGCAGTCATTACGCTTTTTCTCCAATTAACTCTTTTGTTGGTTTAGCTAAATAACTTGTCGGCCACGAAACTCTGCTAATCGAAGTATCTTCATCAAAGTAACGATCCAAAATAGCTGAAAAGTCTGATTTATTACCCATTTGAAGCCTAAAAGTTAACCACAGTTGTTGTAGATCATCATTTTTGTCGTTACTTAACAACGCAAGATCAGGATTATCTGCACCTGCTTCACGTCGCTGTAACTCAGTAGCAATTAAATCTCTCATTCCGATATATTCGCGAATTAAATCAATTTCAATTCGATCTTCAAACAATGGTGACTCTGTTGCTTTTCTAAATGCGTGAATAACTTTTGAGCGTTCTTCGTCGCTTTTAAATTCGTCTAATTCTATTTTCCATTGAGGATTAGCAATAGCGATTTCTTCAACTATTTTGCGTTTCATCATTTGTAAATCATTATTAGAGTTAGCGTTTAAATTAACACTTAATCCATTAACGCCACGACGAGTTAATTCACTATTGATAACCGCCATTTGGTCTCTATATACAGCCCACCCTCTAGCTTCAGCAGCACGAGTATAAATTTCTCGTGGATCTAAACGAACTCGTCGTCCTTCATTTATTTCTTTAATTTGAACTGCTCGATTATATTCAAACCCAGAATCTAATGAACCAATTGACCCAGTAATCCATTGCCCAATTTCTTGGTTATTGTCAGCAAACTCTTTAGTTGCTTGATAAAGCTTTTCGCCTTCTAACGTCGCAGAAGCAACAGTCCGAACTTTAGTTTGACGCCCTAAAATTGCAAACATATCAGGATGTTTGTCTAACAACCATTCGTCTGCTGCTTCTATTCCATACTTTTCAATAATTTGTCTGTGACCGTTTATAACTTCGTAATGAGGTGACTGAGCAGTAAAACTAAGAGGTAAAGCAAGATTGCCAATCATCCGAACAGTCAACAGAGCTGATGCACGTCGATCTACTTCTTTTTCAAACTCTAACCATTCAGTTTCTGTATCAATTACTTCACCATTTTCATAATACTCTGATGCAAGATCAGCAGTAATACGTGCTTTTACTCTTTGACGTTGTGCAGTAGTGAATTGTGAGCTTGCTGCTGCTTTAGTCCATGTAGGTTGCACGTTTTTTATTACACGTTCTAAAAAAGACTGACCTTCTGTAGGCCCAAAAGGTAAAATTAGTTCTAACGATTCAGCTAATTCTGGAACTTTTAAAACTGTTTCACTAGCAGGAATACTTACCATCGGACCAAAGCCGGGTAAACCAGCGCTTATCATTGACGCTGACCCAAAATTAAAATCAATAGCGTTTTCGCCTAACGCAGATATTTTTCCAAACGCTTTAACACCTAAAACTGGGATTTCCCAAGTCATCATCCCTTCAGGTAACCGCAAAACAAACTTTGGATTCCCGTTTTCATCTTCGGCTTCCATAGTGTTGATAGCAGTTCGCATGTTTCGTGATGCTGACATAACAAAAGCAGGGTTTCTAGCTGCAAGACCAGTCCATCTTGTAATTACTTCTTGCCATGCACCATAAAATGGCATCAAATTAGAAACTACTTCTTCAAATCTGGACCGTTCAGCTAAATCGTAAAGCAAATTTCGTGTGTCTTTTAACGCAACTTGTCTTGCTTGTTTTTCTATACCTTTAATGTCAGATTCTTTAAGTTTAAATACCCCATCTTTTTCAAATCTTGCAATTCGACGTTGTACTTCTTTTGTGTATGTTGTTTTAAACACCAAACTACGAGTTAAAACATCTGTTGGCATTGTTCCAATGTTTTGAAAAATGCTTTCAAGTTTGTCGTTTATTCTTACAAGTAGTTGTCCGCTTTCAGCAGCATCTTGAAATTTGGAATCACCTACAACTTTTCCAAAATCTGGATCTTTTACTGCTCGTCTAACTTTTTCAATTTGTTCACCTTTACTTGGAGCCTCATATTTGCGATCAAGGATTGGTTGAATGTCTCGATCCCAATTGACTTCTCGGCCTTCAGCAATTTGTTTCCTAACTTCTATAAAATCAGGGTGGTTAGGAACTAACGAATTTACTTCTCGTCTAAAACCTTCAAGTAAATCGTTGTAATCAAAATCATCGGTTACTTTAAAATAATGGGGCATTGCGTCTTGCAACACTGCGCCTTCACGCGATTTAAGCCAATTAACAATGTTAATATGAGCTTCGTCATTCCACATTAATCTTTGAAACTCTTGGTAAGCGTTAGTTACTGACGGGTCAGTAGAAGGAACAAACTGTCTATTAACCGTGTCATTGTAAGCTTGCACAAACTTTTCAGGTTCTTGCGCTAAATCGTATTGTTTAGGTGCACGTAACGTGTTTTGTTTTCGTTGAGCGTTAGAAGCGCTATCCCACAATGCCCGGTTTGAATTATCAGCAGAAATAGCTGCACGGTAAACAGATATTTCTTGGGCTGTGTTACCAAAATGATTGCTGTAACCTATGCCCCCGATATGTGCGTTTCCTAAACCAGCGTCATGTAAAAGTTTTGCTGACCTATCAAAGTTGTCGTAAAGCTCTTGGTTTCGTTCTGTTAAAGAATCGACTTGTAATTGTTGTTGAGCGGTGAGTTCTTTTGCTTGTGCTTCAATCATGTCTGCTGCACGTTGAAGATCTTCAATTTCTTTTGCGGCAGCAGCTAATTCATCTGCATCAGTAACATTTTCTACACTTTTACGAATACCTGTTATCTCATCTCGTAATTGTGTTTTTGCCACAGACCGCAATTGCAACCCAACTGCTGTTCCAGTTTCCATTTTTGCTAAACGTTTTAACGAGTTTCTAGCCATAAGACCATACAAACCGCCAATTGCTAAACCTGCTGGTCCAGCAACAACCCCTGCTGCGGCGGATGCTGCAAGTGTGCGGCGTCGGATTTTTGCTTTCCCGTATGCATCATAAATTATGTTTTGAACTAACGATTGTGTAGCTTCGTCACCATTTTTTGCAACATAGTTTTCAACTAATTCGTAATAGTTTTTTTCACCGATTTCTAAACCAAGATCGTCTGCCATACGTTGTTGAATTAAAGGACCAAGATCTTCACCATTTTTGCGGAACCAGTTAGCACGAAGATCTCCCATACCACCCATCATGGATTTAAGTGTGTCCATTGTCCCTAACTGAGCAGAAACACGAGCGTACTCATCGATAAGAACACGCATAGGCCAAGCTGGTCGTAACAACACAGACTTTTTCCAAACAGACGTAAACCCGTTTATTGCTCCTGCTGTAACACTTTGTACTTGTTGAACGTTTTTACGAAATATAGATTGATCGTTAAACGCTTGTTTATACAAATCGTAACGAGGAACTAACGCAGCAGATTCTAACTGTGCTGTAGTAACTGGCATATAACGTGCAACTATTTCGCCACCTTCAGCAGCGTCAGTAATTCGTATACCTTTTTGACCATACAACCGAGCGTTTTTTGCTTTAGCTTTTAAAGCGCTATCTCCAGCTTTATATTGTCGTTGCAAAATAAATGTAAGTTCGTTTTTGTTAACACCTTCCATGCGATCAGCAAATTTTTGAACCAGTTTTCCATTAATTGTGTTAACAGTAGAATCAAATAATTTCATTTGAGCGTTTGTGTCGGTAACGCTTGTCCATTTACCTAACTGACTATCAATATATTTAGCGTCAATTCCATCAAGACCTACACGTTCAGCATCACGCAACATACGTTGATAAGCATTAAAACTTTGTTGTGCGTCATCCCAAATAATCATGCCTTGCGGAACTTTTTCTACAATGGCACGCACAACACGTGTGCTAGCAATTGCACCTAAAATTGGTGTTTGTTCAATAAATGTTTTAGTTGCAAGACCAGCAGAATTAAAAACACCGATAGAAGGCAAAGCTTCCATAGTGTCAACATGGTTTTCTAACAACAACTGATCCGCCGCAGCATTAACAAGATGCGGGTCATCATTTAATGCATCATGTCGTGCATTTAATTCGTCAGCGGTTACAGGGCCACGGTCAATATTTTTTCTAACAGCTAAAGCCCGTAACCGTTCTTCTTTAATTGACAACGCTGCACCAAACGGCAACGTCGGGTTTTCTTCCATTAAACGTTTTTCTAAAACTTTTTGTTTTGCCAACAACACGTCTCGGTTACTTAACATTGTTGGGCCAGCAACACCTTCAGGAAGTTTTGTTGCATCTATTTGTTTATTTAATTCGTGAAGTTCATATCGCAAACCACCTTCTTGATGGGACAAACTATGGGCACGAGCAGCGTCTCGCATTTCGCCCATAACAGACATATCACCACCAGTTACGGCTAACAACAAATATTGTTCTCGTGCAGCTTTATTAGGCAAAGAAGCTAAAGCTCTAGCTTGGTCAGCCGTAAACTTTTTAGCGTCTACACCTAAATTGCCGCTTTCTGCTTCTTTTATTATTCGTCCAGTTAACAAATCAATGTTGTCGATATCTGTTTCAGATAATCCAGTTCCTTTTTTGTAATCATCTGACCACACTAAATCATCTGCATATCGTAGTTTTTCTATTGCATCATCAAACCGTCTATATTTTTCAGTTTGTAAAGCAGCAATAGTATTTTTAGGTGTTAACCCAACTTTCTTTTTAACAGTATTTTGAGTCATCCGAGATAATTTCCCGACTTTCCCTGCACCTAGCAAAACATTTGCTGGGTCAAAAACAATGTTAAAAAATGCGTCTACGGCACCAGACATAAATTTGTAATAAGCAGTGCCTTTAAAACGTTCAACTTCAGCCGGATCATCAAGATCTATCCACGCTGACATCATTATTAATGATTGACCTGCGCTTCTTGACTCACTAATCATGTAAGCCTGACGCCATTCATCAGGATCGAACAACGTAAACACGTCGCTTATATCAGCTCTACCTGTTAAAGCATCTAATGTGCTTTGAGCACTTTGTTGGCCAACAGTAATAAGTGTCCCTAAATTGCGATCTATAAGATTGTCATAAACAAAATCCAACCCTTCAAAAGTAGGTGTAACAACTGAAGTAACTGGCGATCTAATTCCTTCTGGAATCATCCCAAAGAACCGGCCACCAGTACCTTCTTCACCAAACAAATGTTGGACTACCCCGTCCCCATCTTGGGCACCCATAACGTTGTCGTTCCATGAACCCCAAATAGTTCCCCACACACCATCGTATTCGTCGTCTGCTCCAACAACTTCTTGACCAATATCAACAGCAAATTCAACAGACTTTTTAGTGGCATTAGCAACACCTTTACCCATGCCAGCAAGTGTGCCTAGTAACCAAACCATAAATCAGAGTTCTTTCTGAGGCACCATAGAAATCATTTTGTTAATGATGTTTCGAGTGTCATCTCCCACGTAAGGAGAATTAGCTAACGGTAAAAGCGTAGGAAGAATACGAGCAATCTTTTCACTACGTTGCGGATCAGGACCTGTAGCTCTCTGTGGTTCTGCTTGTGCACCAATTGGTTCAGCAGGACGTTCACTCATTCTAGTTGGGCTACCCATTTCACCGGGTCGCACCCGTGAAGGAGCAGGCATTTCAGGCAATGGCGCTTGCTGTTGCATTTGTTCTTGTTCAGTAGCAGCACCGTACTGTTGTCCAGTAGCTGTCTGAATTTTTTGGCCTTTGCCTTTTCTTGGCATTATAACGCCCCTAATAATTGTTCTAAGCCAGCAGGATCACCAGCAGGTTCTTCCATTGGCATTGACTCAGCACCCATACCCGGTAACGCAAGCCCCGGTTGTGCTTCTGGTGACATAGCCGGAACTTGTTCAGCTTGCCGTTCTTGCGCTTCTCGTTGAACTTGTTCTACCGCTTCAGCGAGTTCTTTTTTATCGTGAGCAACAAGATCCATAATTCTTGCTAAATCTCCCGGTGGGAGTATTCCTTCAGCAGCTTGATTTTGAACAGCAGAAAGTAAAGCAGCTTCAAGTTGTTCAGCAATTACTGTGTCATGTTCAAACTCTGGGTCATCTATCAACGGGTCGATTGACATGAACGATCTTTTTGACATAGTGCCCATGCCAACACGTTGGCCTCCGCCAATAACAAGGTTGTTGATATCGGCTCCTGCTTGACTGTACGAGACAACGTTTTCGGTAGAGTCAAAGTTTTCGTTAGGTACATAGTCAACTTGACCTTTAACGTTTTTAGAATTGACATAAAAACTACGTGGGCGACGCCCAGCATAAGTTTTTGCCATATCTACAGCTATACGATTTTCTTCTTGAAGCGACCGAGCCATAATCCGTTGCGCTTCTTGGATAGTAAAATCAACAGTCGCTGATAGCACAGCGTCCCCCCGGCGACCTGTCCGAATATTAGATGTTGATTCGCCACCAAATTCTTGTGGGATACCGGCAGTTAAACGTTGTGCTCGTTCAAGTCTGTCAATCGCAGGGTTTGTCATATAACCGGGTTGCATTTGCATATCACGCAAATCGCCGCCACGGACAACACCAACTTCACCGGTAAGTCCGTCAGCAGGGTTCACAATTTGTGGGGTTTCTCCGGCTCGACCTACAAGCCAAGTATCAGGGAACACGCCTTTTTGAACTGCAATAACTTCGAGAGCCATCAATCGGGCTTGCATTTGGTACATGCCAAGTATGCCGTCGAACTGGCCTTGCGCATTGTCGAGACTTATGCGTTGTGCAAACACAACAGGGCAATGCCCTAAAGGATTTGGTACACGTTCTAACTCTAAAGCTATAAACGGGCTTGATTCAGTTACATTACCGAAACTTGCTGTTTGTATTGGTGAGCGTGTGCCTATAAGAACTTGTTCATGCCCATCAACGTATTCGATCATCTCAATAGGATGATCTTCGTTTATGTCTGAGTCATTTCCGAACTGGACAGCAGCAGCAGGATACCGGTCACGTAACCAACCAATTGAACGTTCGTACGCAAAAATAACGTCACGAGGACGCATGTCGTCAACACCCAACATTTTTGCTGGGTATGCGGTTAATGGGTCACGTAAATGCCATTCTGGGCAACCTGTAGTTGCGTTAAAACGAATTTGTGTAACAGTTGTCGAATAACCAATTAAATGTCTTGCTCGTTTGCCGAGTTGCAGATCCATTCTGCTGTTATCCCACCAACCGAACAAAGCTTTACGTCGTTTAGATGCGTTATCTCGTGCCCGTTTTGTTGATGCATCTGTAGGAGGACAGTAAATGTCAGGACTTGTAGAAGCAATACGCATTGCTGTTTGGTCAAGGCCTTGTGCAAGAAGGTTCGCTACAGCAGACTGTTCATCAGAATCTAGTTCGGGTAGCGGAACAACGATATCCCCGTTATAATAATCACGAACATTTCGCATTTTTGCTTTAGCGTCGTCGTTTATTCGTGAGCGTGTAGTATGTATACTGATAATCTCTTCGACGGTTTTCACACTCACCTCATGCGTTAGCTGACTCCGACATCCATGAAGGACGCCACTGTCGATCATTAACTATAGTCGGAAGATATAGTTTTTCTAAGTTATGCTCTAGGAACCATTGTGCCA
>JAAHTH010002444.1_pt1 | contig 14237 bp, 12 predicted proteins | sample 6116091 | NCBI WGS metagenome assembly JAAHTH01 (sample SAMN13939990, study PRJNA603662) | sponge metagenome | isolation source: marine sponge | host: Mycale hentscheli | place: New Zealand | collected 2006
GCCTTGGTCATCGCCGGTGGCGGATGGGCGATCTTCACCCTCATCGATCGAGGGAGCGCACCCGAGTCCACCGCGTCCGAGATCGACGAGGTGGCCGAGGAGTTGATCGAGGAGATCGAAGCGGGGGCTGCCGTCGTCGATATCTGCGCCGAGCCAGCACCGACACGTGTCGACGACCTCACCTTCGATGCCGCGCCCGACGCCGCGACAGCAGCCAGCGGCACCCTGACTCTGGCCACCAACTGCGGAAATATCTCCATCAACCTGGCCGCTGACGACGCGCCTGCGACGGTCGCCTCGATGACCTTCCTCGCCAACGAGGGGTTCTTCGACGGGACCGCATGTCACCGGCTGACCACGGCCGGCATCTTCGTACTTCAGTGCGGGGATCCGGCGGGCAACGGCACGGGTGGGCCGGGCTATCAAATTCCCGACGAAAACCTCCCGGCAGAGGGTGAGGCGAACTATCCGGCAGGCACGGTTGCCATGGCCAACGCTGGACCGGGCACCGGTGGCTCGCAGTTCTTCCTTGTCTACGAGGACACCACCCTCCCCTCGGGCTACACCATCTGGGGGCAGGTCACCGACGGCCTGGACATCGTGCGCGCTGTTGCTGAGGCAGGCGTGGCCGACGGTGGTGGGGACGGCCTTCCCGCCCAACCGATTGTTATCGAATCGGCAACAGTTGGTACGGCCTAGCAGCAGTTTCCCTCTTCGGTGACAGACTGTCGGTGACGGTAGAGCCGTCGAGTGGACTAGGCGAGGGCATTGCGAGAGGGATCTAGAGGGATTCGTGGACGTGACGACTGACGACGAGGGCACGACGGGCGCGCAATCGCCGGTTCCTACCCCGGCCGCCCTGCGTCGCCCTACGGGACCGACACGGCCAACCTCCGATGCTCCGACGGCCGCAGTTGCGGATGCTCCGAGCCCGAGCATGGCCTTCGGGCGGGCCGAGGCCGACGGGACGATCTACCTACTGGCACCGGACGGCGATGTGGCCGTCGGACAGTACGCCGCTGGTACCCCCGATGAAGGGCTGGCGTTCTTCGCCCGCAAATACGACGACCTGGTCGTGGAGATCGATCTCGTCACGACGCGGCTCGCCGACGGCCGCGCTAAGCCCGATCAGGCGCGAGCGGCTATCGCTCGCGTCCGCCAAGGCCTGGAGGAACGTTCATTCGTCGGAGACGTGGCGGCCCTGTCCGCCAAGGTCGACGCGGCGGAAACCGAACTGGAGTCGGCGCTGGTACGGCAGGCAGCGCACCGCGAGCGAGTACGCGAGGAGACCAAGGCGGCGCGCGAGGCGCTGGTGACCGAAGCCGAGGCGCTGTCGGACTCCTCCTCCTGGAAGTCGACATCCGAGCGCTACTCCGCGATGGTCGAGGAGTGGAAGGTGCTCCCCCGTTCTGATCGCTCCCTCGAACAGGAACTGTGGAAGCGCTTCAGCTCCGCTCGGGCAGGCTTCGATAAGCGGCGCCGTGCGCATTTCGCGCAACTCGACTCACAACGCAAGGAGGCCATGGCAGCGAAGCGTGAACTGATCACCAAGGCCGAGGCCCTGGCTGACTCGACAGATTGGGGGCCGACCACGCGCGCCTTCCGATCGTTGATGGATCAGTGGAAGCGAGCGCCGAGGGGATCGCGGTCTGACGAGGACAAACTATGGAAGAAGTTTAAAGCCGCACAGGATTCGTTCTATTCCGCGATGAAGGCCGCCGACGCCGCGAAGGACGCCAAACTTGCACCGAACGTTGAAGTGAAAGAAGCACTAGTTGTCAAGGCCGAAGCCCTGCTTCCGCTTGACGGATCGACAGGCGTCCCATCGATCAAGCGTCAACTTCGCTCCATCCAAGAGCAATGGGACAAAGCCGGTGACCTACCGCGCAGCGAGCGTTCGCGATTGGAATCGCGACTCAAGAAAGTCGAGGATGCGGTGCGCAAGGCGGAGTCGAACGCGTGGGACCGCGATGATCCCGATAAGCGAGCCCGCGCAGAGTCCACCGCGAACGCTTTCACCGATGCGCTTGCCAAGCAAGAGGCCGATCTCGAGCAAGCTCGCGCCGCTGGCGATGAGCGAGCAGTGCGCAAGCTGGAGCAGTCCATCGAGAGCACCCGGGCACTGCTCGAGGCAGCCCAACGGATCGCCCGCTAGCAACACCGACTTAGCCCAACACGTCCTGGTCGGTTAGGTGCCAGCGACACCTTTGCCAGTGCCCGTCCTAAACGCGGTAAGCGTCGTAGACACCCTCGACGGTGCGGACCGTCTTCAGAACAGACCCCAGATGCTTGGGGTCGGCCATCTCGAAGGTGAACCTCGAGGTAGCGATCCTGTCTCGAGTTGTGGTGACCGACGCACTCAGGATGTTCACGTGCGTATCCGACAGAGCGCGCGTGATGTCAGCCAGCAAGCGCGAGCGATCGAGCGCCTCGACCTGGATGTTCACTAGGAAGACGCTAGATGGCGTGGGCGCCCACTCCACGTCCACCTCACGCTCGGGGCTTTGTCGCAGATTCGGAACGTTGACGCAGCTTTCGCGATGCACAGAAACACCCGACGCTCGCGTGACGAACCCCATGATTGCATCGCCCGGCACCGGGGTGCAGCAGCGCGCAAGCTTGACCCAGAGGTCGTCGACCCCTTTGACGATGACTCCGACATCTCGCGAGGCGCTCTCCCGACGCCCTGGAGTGGGGGTGACTGCTTCGGCGGCGTCATCGTCAGCCCCGTCGACACCGCCCGCCGCCTCGATGAGCCGCTGGACGATGGTCGAGGCCGCGATTTTGCCTTCGCCCACCGATGCGTACAGCGCGGCAACATCGGCTTGGTCGAGATCGACGGCGATCGTCGACAGAGCTTGATTGGTCATCAATCGTTGTAGCGGGAAGCCCTTCTTGCGCATCGCTCGCGCAAGCTGATCCTTACCGTTGTCGATCGCTTCCTCGCGGCGCTCCTTGGAGAACCAGGCCTTGATCTTGGTCTTGGCTCGCGCGGACGCCACGAAGCCCAGCCAGTCGCGACTGGGCCCGGCGCCCTCAGCCTTGGAGGTAAAAATCTCCACGACGTCGCCGCTGGATAGTTCCGACTCCAGGGGAACGAGCTTTCCGTTGACTCGCGCACCGACGCACCGGTGCCCGACCTCGGTGTGGACCGAGTAGGCAAAATCGACCGGTGTCGCACCCGCCGGGAGCGCCGTCACATCACCCTTCGGTGTGAAGACGTACACCTCGGCTGTTCCGAGGTCGTAACGGAGTGAGTCCATGAACTCACCGGGGTCGGCGGTTTCGCGCTGCCAATCCAGCAGTTGGCGTAGCCACGCGAACTCGTCAGGTCCGGCCTTGTCCGACTCGCCCTGCTTGTACATCCAGTGCGCAGCGACACCCAGCTCGGCCGATTGGTCCATGTCTTGGGTGCGGATCTGCACTTCGACGACTTTGCCTTCCGGTCCGATAACGGTCGTGTGCAGCGACTGATACATATTGAATTTCGGCATCGCGATGAAGTCCTTGAAACGTCCGGGCACCGGGCTCCACTGCGCGTGGATCGTTCCCAATACCGCGTAGCACTCGCGAATACTGTCGACGAGGATGCGAACACCCACCAGGTCGTAGATGTCGTTAAAGTCGCGACCACGCACGATCATCTTCTGATATACCGAGTAGTAGTGCTTGGGGCGGCCGGTGACTGAGGCCTTGATGCGGCTCGTTTTCAGTTGGGCTTCGATATCGCTGACTACCTCCGCAAGGAACTTGTCGCGTGAGGGAGCCCGCTCCCCAACTAGGCGCACAATTTCTTCATACATTTTCGGATATAGCGTGGCAAAGGAAAGGTCCTCAAGTTCCCACTTGATGGCGTTCATGCCGAGCCGATGCGCCAGCGGCGCGTAGATCTCGAGAGTTTCCCTAGCCTTCTTTTGCTGCTTTTCCTCGGGGAGCCACCGGAGGGTGCGCATGTTGTGGAGTCGGTCGGTGAGCTTGATGACCAGCACGCGAATATCGCGGGCCATGGCCACGACCATCTTCCGCACGGTTTCCGCGGCGGAGGCCTCTCCGTAAGTGACCTTGTCGAGCTTGGTTACGCCGTCCACCAACAGGGCAATCTCGTCCCCGAAGTCTTCCCGCAGGGCATCGAGCGAGTACCCACAGTCTTCAACGGTGTCGTGCAGAAGTGCAGCCGACAGTGTCGAGGCCGGCATTCCCAGGTCCGCCAGGATCGACGCGACCGCTACCGGGTGGGTGATGTACGGCTCCCCCGATCGGCGCTTTTGGTCACGGTGCAGGTACTCCGCCATCTCGTAGGCGCGCTCGAGAGTGCGAGTATCGGCCTTCGGGTGATATCGGCGAAGCGTCCGGATGACCGGTTCTAGTTCCGGGTGGCCGGACCTAGGGCCGGCAAGCCTGGCGAAGCGACCACGGAAACCACCGGATTCGCCTGCCTGTGACCCGCGGGCGACCTCGGGCTCGGTGGTGGCGGGAATGTTCTTCGCCATGTCCACCTCCCCTTGCCGCGGAACACCAGTGTACGCGCGGGGGAACTAGCGTCGTTTGCGTCGGCTCTTGCGCTTGGGTTGATGTCGCTCGCCGGATTGCACGCGTGCGAGTTCACGAAGCTCCTCCGGAGATGCGGGCGACGCCGTAGTGGCGGAGCCTGCCTTCTCGGACGCGGCGCCCGCTGCTGCACCGGCACCGTTTCCGGCGCTGTCGCCAGCGCTGTCTCCAGCGCTGTCTCCAGCGCTATCCCCGCTCTTAGCGGTCGCTTTCGCTGCTTGCTTGCGGCGGGCCTGAACCCGTGCGGCGAGGGCTTTCATTTCCGGCTGCTGCCGCTTGAGCTGGGCGAGGACCGGTGTGGCGATGAAGATTGAGGAGTACGTTCCTGCCGCCATACCAACAGCCAGGGCGACAGCGAGGTCAAGCAACGTGCCAGCGCCGAGCAGTCCGGCGCCAACGATGATGATGGCAAGGACGGGCAGCAGGGATGTCAGCGAAGTGTTGATGGATCGAACGACGGTCTGGTTCACCGCCAGGTTCGCGGCTTCGTCGTAGGTCATGACCGACTGTCCGGCAATGCCTCGCGTGTTCTCCTTCACCTTGTCGTAAACGACGACGGTGTCGTAGAGCGAGTAGGCCAAGATGGTGAGGACACCGATGGCGGTCGCCGGTGTCACTTCTAGTCCCAAGAGCGCATAGATGCCCACCGTGATGACGAGGTCATGGACCAAGGCGACGAGTGCGCCGATGGCCATTCGCCATTCGAAGTAAATAGTCAGGAAGATCGTGACCAACGCCAAGAAGATGACGAGCCCCTGGAGGGCCTTGGACGATATCTCCGCCCCCCACGTCGGTCCGACCACCTGAACGGTGATCTCCGATGCCGCGACACCGCAGACGTCGCCCAGGGACTCCGACAACTCGATGGACTCCGCGCTGGTCAACGGAATCGTCTGGACCCGCATGGTGCCCGAACTGGCGACGGTCACGATCGTTTGCCCGCCGGACTCGGCCTCGGCTACTTCTCGCGCCTCGGTCACCGAGCAGGTCGCATTGGGGATGGCGAAGTCGGCACCGCCGCGGAACTCAATCCCGAGATTCAATCCTCGGAAGGCAAGCGAAGCCACGGCGACGAGCAGGATGATCGCCGAGAGGATGTACCACCGCTTCCATCGACCGACGAAGTCGTAGGAAACCTCACCGCGATAGAGCCGTTGGCCGATGTTGGTGATGCTGCTCATGACCGCACCTCCGTTGTATCGTCGGCTGAATCGCCAGCTGAATCGTCGGCTGAATCGTCAGCTGCGGTCTCACCGTGTGTGGCTTCGTCTGGTGTTGCGCTCTGATAGTCGTCACGGCGTTTGCGTCGTGACTGTCCGGCAAGCGTGTCGAGGGCACTGTGACCACCCAGGCGTTCGGGGTCCAGCCCTGACCACTTGGACCCGCCCTGCATGAACTTGCGACGTCCCATCAAAACCACCACGGGGTGGGTAAACCAGAAGGCGATGATGAGGTCGATGACCGTTGTCAGACCCAAGATGAAGGCGAATCCGCGGACGCTGCCGATGGATAGGAAGTACAACACCACGGCGGCAAGCAGCGTGACGAAGTCCGCCGCCAACAGGGTCCGGCGGGCTCGCACCCATCCGCTGTCGCACGCTTGCCGTAAGGATCGTCCGTCGCGAAGTTCGTCGCGCATGCGTTCGAAGTACACGATGAAGGAGTCCGCGGTGATGCCTACGGCCACGATCGCGCCGGCAATTCCGGCCAGGGTCAGGGTGAGTCCGATGGTCTTGGAGAAGATCACCACGAACAGGTAGAGCAGGCCGCCTGCGACGGCGAGGGAGGCGACGGCTACCAGTCCGAGTACCCGGTAGTACAAAAGCAGGTAGATACTCACCAAGGCCAAACCGATGAGGCCTGCGATGATCCCGGCCCGCAATTGATCGCCACCCACGGTCGCGGACACCGACGTGATGTCGACAACGTCGAGGGTCACCGGCAGCGCGCCGTACTTCAACACATTCGCCAAGTCACGGGCTTCTTGGGCGTTGAAGTCACCTTCGATCTGCGCTTGCCCGCCGAGGATGGGTTCGTTGAATCGAGGAGCAGACACAACCACGCCGTCGAGAACGATCGCGAACGCGTTACAGGGCGTGGCTCCCGAACCGCACTCCGGAAGCGCACTGAGTTCGGTGGATGCCTCGGCGAGCGCGCCCGCTCCCTCGGAGTCGAACTCCAAAGTCACTACCCACCCGATGCCCTGTTGCGTGAGTTGGGCGTTTGCGTCGGTGACGCTCACACCTTCGATGAACGCCGGCTCCATCACGTACTTCTGGCCGCCGGATTGATCGCAGGCACCCAGCCATTCGGTCGGGTTATCGGGTGTGCCACCGGCCAGGTTGACCGGATCGATGCAATCCAGGGCGTCGACCTCGGTTTGGAACTCAGGGCTGTAATCGGGCGCTTGGACAATCTCCGCACTCTGAGCTCCGCCGTCGCTCGCTGATTCGTCAGCGGACTCGGCAGCATCGCCTTCCGCCGCCTCACCTTCCGCGGCATCGGCGTCAGCCGGGTCGATCGGGAACGGACTGAGCACGTTCCACACCGGACGGAAGTTCAACAAGGCCGTTCGCTGGACCAGCTCAACGACCCGGTCTTGACCCAGGCCCGGGACGGAGACGACGATCGCCGCCGAATTACCCGACCCCTGAGTGGTGACCTCCGCTTCGGCGACGCCCAATCCGTCGACGCGGGCACGAATGATTTCCACCGTCTGCGCGAGCTGCTCCTCGGTGATCTCGGTACCTTCGACGACGGGCTGCGGAACCAGGATCACCTGGGTTCCACCTTGAAGGTCGAGGCCGAGACGGACCGAGGAATCGGTGCCGGGCCAGAACGCCCAGACGACGCCACCGAGCAGCAAAACGATCAGGGCGATCAGCAATCGCCCTGGCTTCGATGTTGCAGGTGGTGCCACAGGTCTCCTCGTGTGCGAACGGGCCGTCAGCCCGCGGGTTCTGGTCTATCGCGAAGCGCTATGGCGCTTCATCTGTCTCCGGTGCCGTCTCGACACTGGGCGCTGGCTCGATCACCTTGGCGACGGACGCCGGAACCATGCGCACGAACACCCCGGGTGAGATTTCCAGACTCAGCTCGTCCTCCGCGACGACTGCGACCGTTCCCATGATCCCGGCGGTTGTCATCACCTGCGCTCCCGGCGCCAGTGCGGACACCATTTGCGCCTGCTGGCGCTGGCGTTGCTTCTGCGGCCGGATGAGCAGGAAGTAGAAGGCGACGACGAGTAGAACGATAGGCGCCAAGGCGACGATGTCCACGGTGCGCTCCTGAGGGGCATTCTGCGAAACACAGGGCCGGAATCTCCAGCGGGGACGAGGGTACCCAGAGGCTCTCGTGATGTCGGCGATGGCCTAAGGATCGCCTCCTTCGTCGTCGTCGTCCACGCTGTCGTCGGCGCTGTCGTCGGCGCTGTCGTCGGCGCTCCAGGGCAACACGCCCTGGCCGGAGCCTGGTGCATCTGTCGGAGCGGAACGACCGACGTGCTGCCATCCGGCAACGGTGGCCACCCGTCCGCGGGAGGTGCGCATCAGCAAACCGAGGCGAACCAGAAACGGCTCGGCTACGGTTTCGATGGTCTCGGGTTCCTCCCCGACCGCCACGGCCAGGGTGCTCAATCCCACCGGACCGCCACCGAAGCGGTCGACGATCGCCTCGAGAACGGCACGATCGATCCGATCCAGGCCGACCACATCCACCTCGTATAACTCCAGGGCAGCTCGCGCCGCGTCCAGGTCGACGACTCCATCGCCGTGCACTTCGGCCCAATCCCGGACCCGCCGCAGCAGTCGGTTGGCAATTCTCGGGGTGCCGCGGCACCTGCTAGCGATCTCAGCACTTCCCTCGTCGGTGACGTTGACGTCGAGCAGACCAGCGCTGCGGTGCACGATGTGCTCAAGATCGGCAACCTCATAGAAGTCGAGGTGAGCGGTGAACCCGAATCGATCTCGCAGCGGCCCGGGCAACATTCCCGCCCGCGTTGTGGCTCCGACAAGGGTGAAGGGCTCGATGTCCAAAGGAATAGCCGTCGCACCCGGGCCCTTGCCGACGACGACGTCCACACGAAAGTCCTCCATCGCCACGTACAGCATTTCTTGGGAGGCTCGCGCTGTTCGGTGAACTTCGTCGATGAACAGCACCTCCCCGGGCTGCAGGCTGGACAAGACCGCCGCGACGTCGCCAGCGTGCTGCAGTGCCGGCCCGGATGTCGTCCGCATGGGGGCGTCGAGCTCCGCGGCGATGATCGCCGCAAGGGTTGTCTTGCCCAGGCCCGGTGGCCCGCTGAGCAGAACATGGTCCGAGACCCCCGAACGACGACGCGCGGCTTCCAGAACCAATCCGAGTTGATTCTTCACCCGGTCCTGGCCGACGAATTCGGTCAGCGTCGTGGGACGAAGAGCCCCGTCGACGATCGAATCGTCGTCATCCGGTGCCGGATCGAGGACGGTCACGATCGGTCCAGACTGCGCAGGGCTTCTTTGAGCAACACTCCGATGTCGGGTGATTGCGTGTCGGTGACCTCATCGAGGCGGCCCGCGAGGGCGTCGACGGCCGCATCTGCTTCCTTGGCACTCCATCCCAGGGATGTCAGACCCGCCGCCACTGCGGTGCGCCACCCCTCACCTGACGGCGCAGCCGTGCGACCAACGCTGGGTGGATCGATCTTGTCCTTGAGTTCCAGAATGATGCGCTGTGCGCCTTTCTTTCCTATACCGGGGACCTGGGTCAAGGCGGCGAGGTCTTCAGCGTCGATCGCTCGCCGAAGGTCGTCGGCACCGAGGACGCTCACCAAGCCGAGAGCGATCCGCGGTCCGATTCCACTGACCGTTTGCACCTGTTCGAACATTCGACATTGCTCACCGTCGGCGAATCCGAAGAGCGTCCATGAGTCCTGTCGGACAACGAGGGCGGTGTGCAGGTCGACCTCTCGCCCCAAGGATGCTTCGGCAGCGACCGGTGGTGGCGTGGTGACCCGCACAGCAACCGCTCCTAGATCGACGCTGAGGTAATCCGCGCCACGCGCGACGACCGCACCCCGAACTCGATCGATCATCGACGCGCTGCCGCCGCTCGCTGGGTGGAACCCCCTGATGAACGCTGGGATGCCATCTCGCGGCGGGCACGCTCCAGGCGCTGCGTGGCCGCTCCCCGCCAGGCATGACAAATAGCGATCGCGGCAGCATCCGCTGCATCGGCCGGCTTGGGTGGTGTGTCCAGTCGTAAGACCCGAGTAACCATGGCAGTCACCTGCGCCTTGTCGGCGCGACCGTTACCGGTGACCGCGGCTTTGACCTCTGTGGGCGTGTGCATCGCCACCGGAAGGCCTCGGCGGGCCGCAACGAGAAGGGCGACCGCAGCGGCCTGGGCAGTGGCCATTGCCGTCCGCACGTTGTGCTGACTGAACACTCGCTCCACTGCGATCACGTCGGGCTCCCATTCGTCGACGAGGCCCTCCATGTCGCGTTCGATTGAGATCAGGCGCTGCTCGATGGAATCACCGGGATCAGTGCCGAAAACGCCGATGTGCAGCAGCGAGACCTTCTGCCCTGCACTGCCTTTGATGACCGCCACTCCGCACCGCGTGAGCCCGGGATCCACCCCGAGAATTCGGGTCGCATGCGTCACGGTGGCCTCCTCGCCTGAACCCTCACACGCTAGTCGGCCGGTGTGTCACCCTTCGGCTGACGCGCCGCGTAACGATCGGCCGGTTCGACGTGTTCTCCAGTGACCCGTTCAAATCCCCATCGCAGATCTTCGATCAGCTCGGCTGGGTCGGTTACCGACCGATCATCGGTCGAGACACCGATGCATGCTGCGCCGTCGTAGGTCACCATGGTCACGTTCACCGCAGCCCCGATGGTGGCCACGAGAGGGAACGCAGCCACCATCTTTGCCCCGGCGAGGTAGAGAGGAATCGGCGGCCCGGGAACGTTGCTGGTGGTGAGGTCCGACGCCCGCGCAGCCTGCGCAAGCACCGGGACCGGCACGAACCAGCTCACGTCCGCGAGCGGATCGGCCATCCGCGTTGCGGGCGCACCGCGCCATGCGTCCACGAGTTCGTGCGCTTCGGCCATCAGCTCATCAATGCTCAAGCCGGCTACCGGCATCTCAAGCCGCGCGATCGACACTGCGTTCGATGCTTGCGCGCTGCGATCGCCCGCATCACCACGCAGGCTGATCGGGACGTTCACCCGCAACCGGGGCACCTCGTAGCCATGCCGATCGTGATACCGATCGAGAGCGGAGGCGACGGCAGCCATAAAAGCGTCGTTCACGCTGAGCCCTCGAGACTTCGCCGCTTGCTTCAACCCGTCGAAGGCAAACTCGAACGCTCCGAAGTGGTACGTCGTTCCTCGCTCAGACCACACCGGACTCAGCGCTGCGTCCGGCATGGCCACCGCACGGGTGATCGAGTCGACGGTCGAGCGCACCGTGTCTAGTGACCCCGTGGGGTCGCTGATTGCTTGACGCATCATCTGTCCACCGGCGCGCAGTAAGCCCTCGGCGCTGCCCTTAATCCGCTGGAGGTTGTCTTCGAGGTTGGCCTTGGCGATATCCAAGGTGCCAACGTCTTCGCCGTCGGGCACCTCGGGTGTCGGTGGGTCCTCGGGGTTCGGATCAAGTCCGAGTTCGAATAAAGACAGCGCCATGATCACAGTCGCCTGACCATCCGCGATCGAATGATGCAGTTTCATGATGAACGCGGCTTCGCCGTTAGGTAGCCCATCGATGAGGACCGCTTCCCACAGGGGCCGATTGCGATCGAAGTCGGTCAGCGACATTCTCCTGGCGTCCCCGAGCAATTCGTTCCAGCCGCTTCCCTGGGGCAATGAGTACCGGTGGACGTGCACATCGACGTCGAAATCCGGATCAAGCGCCAACCGCGGAGCAGACACGCCGAAGATTCCGTACAGCGGCCGCATGCGCAGGGTGGGAACGAAGTGCGTCAGGCGCTCGAGCCGAGCCCGCAGCCTCTCCCAATCCGGCGCTCGTTCCAGCACGGCCAGTGCGAGAACCGTGCTGCGCAGCCGAGGATCACCGGACGCCGTTCGAAAAGTAGCCGCATCCCAGCCGCGCAGTTGCGACCCAAGTTTGCCCGACTCCTGTTCGGACACGCGTTAGCCCACCTTCTCCATCACGTCATCGCTGACGTCGAAGTTCGCGTACACATTTTGAACGTCATCGCTGTCTTCCAGAGCTTCGATCAAACGAAAAACCTTGGTGGCTCCGTCTTCGTCAAGCGGAACAGTCACCGATGGAAGAAACGTCGCTTCCGCGGAGTCGTAGTCAATGTTGCTGTCCTGCAGTGCGGTGCGCACGGTGACGACGTCGGTGGCCTCGCTGACGACCTCGAATGACTCTCCGAGATCGTTCACTTCCTCTGCTCCGGCTTCGAGAACCGCGAGCAGGAGGTCGTCTTCGGTGAGCCCGTCGCTTTTCGGGACGATGACGACGCCTTTGCGGTTGAACATGTAGGCGACGGATCCCGGGTCGGCCATCGAGCCTCCGTTGCGGGTCATGGCCACCCGCACCTCGCCCGCCGCGCGGTTGCGATTATCGGTCAAACACTCGATCAGGACGGCGACTCCGTTGGGGCCGTACCCCTCGTACATGATCGTTTGCCAGTCGGCTCCGCCACCTTCGGCACCCGACCCACGTTTAACCGCGCGCTCGATGTTGTCCAAGGGCACCGACGATTTGCGGGCTTTTTGAATGGCGTCGAACAGGGTCGGGTTGCCGGCGGGGTCTCCCCCGCCTTGGCGGGCGGCTACCTCGATGTTCTTGATCAGCTTGGCGAACAGTTTGCCGCGCTTGGCGTCGATGACGGCCTTCTTGTGTTTGGTCGTCGCCCATTTGGAGTGACCGCTCATGCGAAACCCTTCCCGACAACTCGCCCGCGCACCTTCTGCGAGCGCCCTTCTGGGGCTGACGCCGACCGCACCCGGCTCAACGTGACCCTTGGACGTTTTCCACGAACAGCCGATGGAATCGAACGTCGGATCCCAATTCCGGGTGGAAACTGGTGGCCAACAGACCTGCGTGCTGGACAGCCACGATGGTACCTGCCCGCTTACCCTCGGTGATCTCCGCCAGGATTTCGACCTCCGATCCGACGCTTTCCACCCAGGGGGCGCGAATGAATACGGCCGGGAACGGCTCGTCACCGACGGTAGGAACGCTCAGATCGGCCTCGAAGGAGTCGACCTGTCGGCCGAAGGCGTTGCGGCGAACCACGACGTCCAAGCCACCCACGGTTTCCTGGTCTGCGCGCGCATCAAGGACAGTGTCCGCGAGCATGATCATGCCGGCGCATGTTCCGAACATCGGCATTCCGGCGGCTCGTGCGACACGTAGCGGCTCGAACCATCCTTCGATGGCAGCCAGTCTCGACATCGTCGTGGATTCCCCGCCGGGGATTACCAACCCGTCACAGGCGGCAATGTCGTCTTGCTGACGGACGGTGCGCGCCCGTGCGCCGGCGCGTTCCAATGCCCAGACGTGCTCACGCACGTCACCTTGAAGCGCGAGCACCCCGATAGTCGGGGTGCTGGTCACCAGCCGCGGTCTTCGAGGCGGTGATGAACAGGAATATCGGCGACGTTCAATCCGACCATCGCTTCACCGAGTCCTCGGGATGCGTCCGCCACCATCTCCGGCTTGTCGAAGTTGCGTGTGGCCGAGACGGTCGCCTCAGCCCGGGACTTCGGGTCTCCGCTCTTGAAGATTCCCGAGCCGACGAACACGCCATCTGCACCCAGTTGCATCATCATCGCGGCGTCCGCGGGCGTGGCGATACCGCCGGCGGTGAACAGCACCACGGGCAACTTGCCATCTCGGGCCACCTCGACCACGAGGTTGTAGGGGGCTTGAAGTTCCTTGGCGGCGACGAAGAGCTCGTCCTCGGACATCGAGCGCAGCCGTCGGATCTCTCCGAGGATCTTGCGCATGTGGGTCACCGCGTTGGAGACGTCACCGGTGCCGGCCTCGCCTTTCGATCGGATCATTGCGGCGCCCTCGGTGATGCGGCGCAGCGCTTCCCCAAGGTTTGTGGCCCCGCATACGAAAGGCGCCGTGAAGCTCGACTTGTCGATGTGGTTCGCGTAGTCGGCGGGGGTAAGTACCTCGGACTCGTCGATGTAGTCAACACCGAGGCTCTGCAGTACCTGGGCCTCACCGAAGTGGCCGATGCGCGCTTTCGCCATGACCGGGATCGATACGGCTTCCATAATGCCGGTGATCATTTCCGGATCGGACATGCGAGCCACGCCACCTTGCGCGCGAATATCCGCGGGTACGCGCTCGAGGGCCATGACCGCCACGGCCCCCGCGTCCTCGGCGATCTTCGCTTGCTCCGCGTCGACGACATCCATGATGACGCCGCCCTTGAGCATCTCCGCCATGCCGCGCTTGACGCGGTCGGTACCAACTTGCTCGTCCACTTAGACCTCACTCGAAATGTCGTAGGTCACCATCGTAGAGCCGCAGCCGAGTACTGCATCCGGTGGTACGCATCCGGTGGCGGGTTACGAGGAGGAAGCCACGAGGGCCACCGGAACGGAGTCATCGAACTCCACAGGGTCGGGCCACGGGGTGTGGCCGGCTAGCCGGAAGGTGGTGACCAGGCGTTGGCGGCGCAATTGGGCGCAGGCACGAACCGCGTCGTTGAGGAA
>JAAHTH010002447.1_pt1 | contig 14233 bp, 12 predicted proteins | sample 6116091 | NCBI WGS metagenome assembly JAAHTH01 (sample SAMN13939990, study PRJNA603662) | sponge metagenome | isolation source: marine sponge | host: Mycale hentscheli | place: New Zealand | collected 2006
TGACTGCCTGATGATATTGGGGGATGTTTTTTTTGTGTCCAAATATCCGTTAATATACGTAAATTTTCCCTGTATGGGTATACTACGATTTAGAAAATTGATGCATATAAACGAATTATTAATCAAATAAACACTATATATTAATACTAAATTTTAAAAATTGATTAAAAGTTCTTAAACTGATTTTAGAAATCTACGAAATTAATTTAATTATTAAAAAATATATTTACCCTTATATATCAAAATGAATTACTTAAAAATAATAATGAAAAAATTATTTGTTAAACCACAAGAACCAAAAGAAATTAAAATAAGATATAACGATATGACAATAGAACAGAAAAGATATTATCACAGACAAAGACAACAAGGAATACTGATTCTGTGTCCAGTCTGTCAATATAGTATAAGCAGTTATAAACGTAAACAGCATTACAAAACAAAAAGACATATTAATAATTTAAAAAATTATCTTATCTAATATATATAAATGAAGAGGTGCGATTGTTCAAGATATTTTTCAATCAATTGTAAATATTGTTCTGAATTATTTTTATTAAAATTATATTTACAAATATATAATTACGATAATAAAAATTACAAATTGATAACATGAGCAATTTAGTAAATAACAGATGGAAGAAAGACTCACCAGAATATAAAAGATTAGAACGTAATGCTAGATTTAGAGGAGCTACTAATTTTGGACTATCTGATAGACTTAACAAAAAATATTTTGTAGTATATGATGGAAAGAAGATCCACTTTGGTAGCCAGCGTTATAAAGATTTTACAATACATGGAGATAAGAGACGACGCGATAACTACAGAAACAGACACAAGGGCGTTAAATTAATTAATGGACAGCCCGCATATTTAGACAAACGACAGCCCGCATATTGGTCATACTGGATTTTATGGTAATAATTAATTTATATATTTTTTTATTAGTTATATATATATATTGAACAATTTGAAAAATTCAAATTGGTTCGTGATAATGAAGGTTTGCGACAACTGCAAGAAGATTATAAAAATACAATTCTATATATTTTTAGAATCATCAGTAGCAAAATATTGTCGTCAATGTCATAATGCTTATAAACTACAAGAACAGAAACAAAATGAAATTGTAGCAGAGCCTGAACCTGTGCCTATTCAACTATCAGGAATTAAGAGATCTTACGACTATTTAGAAATACCTAATTATGGATTTTTACCTCTTAAGACATTAATGATTGATGACATTTTAGAATATGAAAAGGTTTAAAAGGTTTCATTTTTTATTAATCTAAACATAAAAATATATACATATTATAAATAGTAACTATGCCGCCAACTGATTATAAGAAGTATTATATCGACAATAAGTCTGTAATACTTGAAAGATCTAAAAATAGATATTTAGAAAATAAAGAAAATTGTTCCAAAATGTCTTTAAAATATTATCATTCTAATAAAGAGAAAATATTAAAAAAAAAAAACAAAAAAGGTCCATGTACAAAGGACACAACAACAAAAAAAACCCAAAAAAAGAGACATATCAGAACTAAGAAACACATTAAATAATTAGAATCATTAGCATTATCAAATGGTCTTATATTAGTACGTGATATAGATAATGTAGAATAAACCAAAACCGCAAAATATAAAAAGAAAAAGAATTAAAAATCTTTTTTTTTATCAGATACTTTTTTTAATTAATCTAAACATATATATATATAATATTATAAAATCAAAGATGTCTACAATCAGAGAAGAAAAAAATGATGTTAAATTTAATTATAAGTGTAAAAAATGTAATAAGAAATTTTTCTGTAAACTTTGTGATTCTGAAAATGGATCTGTAAAATTTAAATATAGAACACATTGTATATCCGGACAGTTAGACATAGATTTTAATAGAAGACCATATCATATTTGTGATGAATGTTTTGTACCAGATGATGATATATTTGTATGGTGAATAATTACCAAATAATACAATAATAAAAAGAAAAGACGAAGTAAAAATCTTTTTTTTTGAATCTCAACAAATCATACAATAAGGCCAGTATATAAACAGTTACTTTTTTTAATTCCATCTAAACATAAGAAAATATATATATATAAAAATCTCACACACATTATATATACTAATATATAATCCGACATCATCAAGATGCCCAACCGCAAGAATCAACTATGGAGAGAAATCAAACAAGCAGCGCCTATGAGTATAATTCAATTATTTTTAGGCAGAAGACCCAATTATAGAACAGCCACTATTGTATCACTGTCTATTGATTTAGCACAGATTAATAGAATGTTTACTGTTAATAGACCAGCTTTACCCCTTATTAGAGCAAGACCACAATTGAGGAGTCCTAGATATTTAATAGAATATGATATTATAAAAGTAGATGTAGATAGTAAGAATGTCGATAGGTCAGGATTTAGTATTATCGTTAATAAGAAACCAGAAACAAAAGAAGAAAAAAAGCAATTGTCAGAATCATTAAAGAAATATTCGAGAATGAAACTTAACCAAGAAGGATCTAAATTTGAAGGTAAAAATGTTATTATGCCTTCAGATGTAGATTATAAGAGAATGAGCAAAAGAGAATTACTCAGGAATAAAAGAAAATATTTTCTTAGAGCAGTAAGAGAAGCAAAAATGACTGAGATTAGAAGAACTCCTAGAGGCTTCAAAGGTATGATACTTAAGGACACGAAGGCTCCAGACTATTGGTCTCTTGGTATTCAAGGAGATGTCGGATCTTATGAAGACGAATGTGTATCTACTGCTATTATGTCATTTCAATGTGATTCTATCAGAAAACAAACCATTACTAGAACTCAGATATATCAAGATATGGACTGTAAAAGAGGAGATAATATCACTCTTCAAATGGTTTATGATTATCATACAAAACATAATCTCAAGGCTTATTTTGTAGATGCCACTAATAGAGTAATAAAAATTATTGATGGAAATAGTAAAGATTATAAAGTAGGATTTTATAAAATTAATAATAAGCATATTTATCCAATCCACGATAAGGATACACAAAATGAAATCATATATAAGAAAAAGATTGAACTTGCTGAATTATCAGAATGTAAAGATACTGATATCGTAAGATATGACGGAGTAACTAACATTGACGATTACAAACAAAAAGTGATTGTAATGTCTCAAGACCAGATCACAAATGAGATTAAGCACTCTTATGAAAAGGGTTTGATATTAGAGAATATATATTGTTCTAATTCTGGAGCAATTAAGAAATGTTCTTATAAGAATAAATGGTTGATAGTATTTGATGATTATGAAAAGGTTATCAATGCTTTATCTATTTGTAGAGAAATGCCAGAAATTAAACATTTTGAAAATAGACTTAATGCTTTTACATATCAAGGTCAGACTCTACAATCTATTACTAGGGATTTAATGGAAGTATTCGATAGGAGATTAACTTCATCTGTTTATAATAATGATGTATATAATACATTCAAGCAGTTAATGCATGGAGGCTATGATCGAACCGTAGGAGATGGTGTAGGACAAGAAGGAAAGAAATACATCGGAGCAGATGTAAGGAGATGCTATACAGATTGTTTATTCAATAGAAAACATAAATGGGGTTTATTTACTCCATTAGATGAATTTACTAAATATACAGGATTATTTGAAGGAGCATACTATATCATTAAAGAATGTAAATTAGATATTATCGATTTAGGCTATGGTATCTATGATTCTGAATTTGTTGAATATGCTCTCAATAATAACCTTATCAAGGAAGAACAAATTACACATCAGATTAAACCATTTTACAGTTTACCTTATGACCACTTTGTCAAAATCATTGATATTATTTATGATAAGTTTGATGATGATACTGCTAAATCTCTTATTAACAAATTTTGTGGAACTCTCAATCCTTCAGGTTTTTCTATAACTGATGCCTTCTTGACTAATGATGAAAATATGAGAATGGAATTTCTAAACAGAGATGAAAACAATAATACAAATACATTAATCGATGGTCAATTATTTGAATGTTATACTAAAACTCATAAAAGAGTTATTCAGTCTAATATGAATATTTGGAACAGTTTAGTATGTGGTGGATATATAAGACTTCATAAATTATATAAACAGATGATACAATTCGGACCTGCTACTTATTTTAAAACTGATAGTGTTTCTGTAGAATGTAATTCTGCTGATGCTTATGATAGATACAGAGCATTCATTAATTCTCAAGAAGATACTAAATATGGATTAGGTATGATTAGAACGTGTGAAGGAACTCAAGGATATGTTACGTCATTAAATGATATTGATGAAAGAACAAACATAGAATACAGATTAAAATGTAGAATATTTAACAAATATACAAATCCTGAATCTATAACATTACCAGAAGGTAATAAAGGTATTTTCGTACATGGAAGTGCTGGATGTGGTAAGACTTATACATTAGTAAATAAAATATTACCATTATTAGAAGATGATACATACATTGTATCTAGTACCGCGAATAAAGCATTATGCAATTTAGAAGATCACGGAGTAGATAAAAAGTATTTGAAAAACTTAATGGAAGTATTCACTACTATTAATTTTAATCAAATGATTTATGATGGAAAGATTAAAACTCTAATTGTTGACGAATACACAATGACCGGAATCAGATATATGAAATTAATTTATAAATTATTTATCGAACATAATTTTAGAATTATATTTGTAGGAGATGATAAACAAATTCCAAGTGTTGATACAAGAAATATTAAATATCACGATAAACAATTCTTTAAAGAAATTATAGAATTAGATATTGAACTTACTACACAGCATAGAAGCAATCAGGGGCTTACGGATACCGCAATGAAAGTTTACAATGAAGGAGAATTCAAATGCGATCAGGTCGGAGAATGTGATATGAATATCTGCTATCTTAGAAATACATGCGATAAGATAAACGCTAAATATTCTAAAAAATATGAAGATGGATTTAAAGGACATAATGATTTCTATTATGATGAAAAAGCACCTGTGATATGTTTCACTAATGCCTTTAAAAAAGGATTATATCGAGACGGAGAAAATGCTATTATCAATGGTAATTGTTTTACTATTCAAGAATGGGACGAAGAAGATGATTATGTCATTATATCTAGTGACTCTCAAGAGGTCAAATTATCTATTAATTTATTTAATAAAAATTTTACACTGGCTCATGCGATTACTACTCATAAATTACAAGGTACCACGATCACAGGTAAAGTATGTATCCACGATACGAACTTGATGAGACGAGAACTACTATATACAGCCATCACAAGATTGACAACTCTGGATAATCTATATGTACCCCATCCTGTTGAATTGAAAGGCATATATCATTATAAATTTCATACTAATAGAGACAAAGACTGGACATATGATTTTACACATAAAAAACATTATACATACTTATACTCTGTTATTGAATCCGATGGAAAAATGAGTGATATTAAGGCATCGGAGTTTATTGATGAATACAAAGATGAACAAATTAAGGTAATGAAACATTTCGGATATAATGATCTTGATGAACTTAAGAAAGAATTAGAAAGAATTAATGGTCTTAAAAAGTTTAAAAATATTAAAGAAGGCACATATAAACGCATACAGAGAAAGAAAAAGAACGAGAATGGATGTATTACTACAATAGTTAGAAAAGGTAAACAAATTGTAAGATTTAGAATTGTAATTAGAGGTAAGACTCACGAGAAAAAATGGACAGTCGGAAAAAAAAGAACATTAGAACAAGCTATGGATCTTGCTATTGCTCATCAGATTGAAATGTCTAATTAATATATTTTAAAATATTATATATACATATATATATAAACAACAAAAATTTGAACAATTAAATGACTTCAATTTTTGGTAATACATGCGCTACATCAGGCGGCGATTCAGGCGGTGGCGATACACCAGAAACAGATCCATTGGCTTGGAAACTCGATGGAAACTCTTTCACCTCAGCAGAGAGAAAATTAGGAACCATAGACGACCAGGATGTTAATATAATTACAGAAGACTCGGAAAGATTAGTTATAGAAGACGGTGGCGATATTGTAATTGCTAATAATTCTGTTTTACATTCTAGAAGGATTGATATGACTAAAGTGGAAAGATTTACCAATAGTTTTAATACTGGTATTACATTTTCAAACGACAGAACACAAGCAGATTTAACAATTGCGGATACTGCTGTTTACACAACCGCATTAATAGCATATACCAACCTCACCGTATTATCCGCAGAAATAAAAATATTAGATAGTATTTTAAATAGTACTACTATATCCTTAGGATGCTGTACGGCCGACAGAGTAAGCACACAAGCACCAAACGACATCAACAGAACACAACTAACAATAACAGGATTACAAAGAAATGATATTCTGAAAATAGAAATAGACCAAACCGATGATCTAAATAGGACATTAAATATATATAAAAATGGTACATTAGACCAAACAACACCAATCGTTATATCTAATACAGGATATAGAGCATTGAGAATTTACGCATTAAGTGATGTTGCGGTTAGTAGTTTTGGTTTACTTACTGTTATAGGAGATACTGAGACAAATATTGAATCCAGCATTAAGACTACTGAAGAATTTTCAATGGTTGATTATCAAGACAATAAATTTTTGGAACATAAGAGTGATGAATTAATTTTAGGCAGTGGAACAACAACGGATGTCATTAGATTAGTTAAACCAATAGAAGGAGACGAGGGAGCAGAATTTGAACCACTAGCAGAAGTAGTTACAGCAATGGGAGCTAATATTGATTATACTTTTGATGAGGAATCAGACCAACAACTTATCACAGTAAATACATCATTTACATCTTCCACCATTCCCAATCTTCTACCATTCAGGCCAACAACATCATATAACAGATCCGCGAGTGTTAATTTTATTGTAGAAAATCTAGAAGTAATATCATCCGGTTCTATCGGTGTTGGATTATATTCCACACCTCCTCTCAATTATGAGACGGCAACAGGCGACCCAAGTTCAGTATATGGTACAAAATATGTTTCATTTAATTCTTCTGGTGTTCTTCTTCCAGCTAGTCTAGATTCTGTATTTACTGTAATATATAGAGCAGCAAGACCGGAATGGAAAAGCATATCCACTCACGATTTAGAACTATCTTTAACATCTGAAGAATATAAAGACAAGGAGGGATTAATGTTAAATTTTACTGTCAATGATGTTTTAGCATTTACTGTTTTTGCGGAAGTCTTAGATAGTCTAAATCCTAATAATACTAATTATGAGATTTACTATTCACAACCAACAAGAGGCACAATTAAATTTGATACAGATTTAGCAACAGACGCAAGCAATGTTGAAATTCAAGGCTATGAAGTAAAAAAAGAATTTGATAGACTGCTACCATATGATAATACATCTTTCAATGTTGCCGACTCTGCCGGTGTTGGTGTTTTATCAGAAGAAGAATATATTATTGATTTCGATAATGGTTCTAATAATGATTTTACAATTACAGAAGTAAGCGAGACAGAGGTGACAGTGGTTAAAGCAACTAATACCGCATTTAGTATATCATATGCTCAAAATCCTATTGACGTTGCCAAATATGATTGGGTGGTTGAATGTATTTTAAATAGTGCTAGTGGATCTAGCTTTAGATTACAATTATCAGAAATACAATATATACCTACGACAAATGCTGAAGCCTTTACAGATGGAGAATGGGGAACGGGTTATTCTACTAATTTTAGACCGAATACAGGTTCTCTATATACAACTGCTAGAAGATTAAATAATGTCAACACGACTTCTGAAATTATTGGGTTAGGTGCTTCTCTTGATAAAATGAGATACACTATTGTTAATGGATTAATGACTGCAGAATATCAATTATCAACAGATTCATCATACCAACCTAGCCCCGTCTTAAATATTGATTTGTTGGAGGGTGTGAATAATTTATATTACATATCTGCTAATGATTCACAGACCACAAATGGAGGATTTAATGCTACTTTTAATTTTACCAGAACAGAAAGAGAGATAGATCTACCATCAATCCAACTTAATGATAATAATAATAATGTAATTAATTTTCAAGGAGATCTAGAAATTAAATCTAATGCTGTTCAATATATGGATATGGCCGACAGTTCTATTATGTTAAACCAGCCTTTAATGTTACATTCTGGAGACTATGCTTACATGTACATTTTACCAACCAATGCAGGAACAATGTTTTGGAACTCTGAAGCCGGAAAATTATTTGTATGCGATGGTGATGTTTGGAATGTTCCAGGAGAGACAATGACCGTATTAATTAGTAATGAAAATTTTGGAGGAGTTGATACTCAATTGACACAACAAGGATATGTATTAATTCCTAGTGCTACAAAAGATTTTGAAGTACGTTTTAGTGATTCAGTTGCGGCCATCAATGTAATGGGAATAATTGCACATTTGCCAATTGGTGGAATATTTCTAACATCAACACCATCGCCTATACCTCTAGCTACGAGCGGTTATTGGGATGTTGCAGTTGAAGCCGATACATATACTAGAGATGACTATCTAGCATCAACGGCTGCGGGTATTGCTTATGAGAAGACAGGAACGAGTAACACTTTTGCGATTAGTAGTTCAAATGCTGTTGTAAATCTTGATGGTGATAAGATCAGAGCCTGGCTCCATTGTGTAGATTAAATTCAAAAAGATAATAAATAAATATTAAATTTTTTTTAAAGAATAAATACCTAAGTATATATAAAAGTAAAAAATTATTACTTAAGCAAAAATGTCAGAATCCAAACAACCACAATTCCAAGACGTGCTCAAACCGTTAGATGATGCTTCTGTGCGTTATCAAGAGCTACAACGACTATGGGATGAGAGAGTGGCTCAAAGAAAAACTGTTATTAGTCAAGAACCTGGAGAGAGTAAAAATTTATCTGAATTCGATGAACTACAATTAAGACCACTAGAAGAAGAAATGCGAGAGATTGTTAATGTTAATAGAAGCAAGGGAGGTGTTGTTGATATTGATGGAAATGTTATCAAATTAACAAAACAGATAAAAGTAAAATCATTAGAAACTGATAAGCTGGTAGGACTAGACGCACAACGTAAAAATCTATCACCAAAGAAGACAGGATCATTTAAATCTCAACCTGTTACAATTGAATAGAAGGAAGCTGCTGTTTCTGTTACACTCGGACCACAATTTAAAGATCCAATCACAGGTGATGCTGTAAATCCCGACAATGTCGCAATGGATACTATTGCTGCTGGTCAGGTGGCTCCTGTTAATTCTAGTTTAGCTGTCAATGCTGAGATGCCAAACAATAGAACCGAGGAACCTATAGCCGATAATAAAGCATCTATGCCAGCACAGGCAAATGCTGTTGAATTGAATGATGCTGGTTTGTTGAATAATCAAGCAGTAGAACAAGTTGAGGCAGATGTGAAAGTTCCAGAACAACAAGAAAAAGGATTAGGTGGATATTTAATTTCTCAATTTACATTACCAGGCCATGTATATACAGGAGCAGGAACTCCAATTGTACAAAATATATTTAATGAACCAGAAGAAAAGGTTAGACCAGTTAATGCTTTAGACCAGATAGCAATGATTCACGATTTAGAATATCAATTAGCAACTGACATTAATCATATTAATAATGCTGATAGATCTATGATTACTGCTATTGATGTACTAGTACATGACAGTGGCTCAGAACTAGACCCTAGAGAAATTGGAGAACTTCAAGCTGCTAGATTTGCTCTAAAAACAAAACAAACTCTAGAAGGTGGAGGAGCTGCTATGACTCCTGTAGATTTTGAAGCTAATAAAAAATATTTAAAAGCTAATCCAGAAATAGGAGAATCCATGAGAGATATTATTAGTTATTATGACAGAGATGGACAGTTTGATATTCTTGATAAAGATGAGAGAGATAATTTTCTTAATTATATCAGAAAAACATTTAAACCACAAGGGGCTATTAAAGTTTTACAACAAGAAAAGCCAGCATTACAAAATGTTAGACCAAAAATTCCACCACTTGCACGAGAACAAGGATTAGAAGGAAAGATGGAAGGTGAAGAAGGTGAGGAAGTTAGTGAAGAATTCTTTGATGTATCAGACCCTGCAGAAGTTAAGACAGAAGAAGATATAGAAAGAGAACAAAAAGAAAGAGAACGAAGAGCGTTTATTAATAGACAAAGAATGGATATTAACGAGAGAGACTATCAAGACTTTCTTAGAAATAAACAAATTAAGGAACAGAGGATCCAAGAACTCAACAAGAGAGAAAGAGGATTGCCTACATGGTTACGTCCAGAGTTTCAAAAGATTTATGACCAGTTAGACCAGCTTGCATATTATTCATCCGCAGAATTTACAGAACAAGAAAACAAGTTAAGATATGACCAGGACAGAATCCGCAGAGGACAGAGTGAACAAACTGATATGTCAGAACAAGGATTAAATATTGCTAATAATTTAGCAGAGAGAGAAATGAAACTTAGATATAATTTACCATTAGATAAGCCATTATGGAGCGCACCTACCAGAGGTAATTTAACATACATTCCACAAGATAATTATAGAGTCGGATATTCCAGACCATACAACAGAGAAGGAGAAGCATCATTTATTCAGAATACACGCAATGGTGTAGGTTTATACAATTCTAGTTTTCCACATCCTATTAATAACTTAAGAAGAAATTACAGTATGCCACCAATGAGAGCACAAGTACACCAGATGCCCAGAAATCCAATAGACCGCGACCAGTTCAGACACGTGAGAATGATGGATAGAACACCCAGAGGTACTGCTACTGTATTGAATGATGATTTTGATGGTTTGAATTATAAGGATGATAGACGAAAAGATTTTGAAAGAGGTATGAGTCTTGGTGAGAGGCTACAATTCGAGATGTTTCATATGAATAATTAAAATTTAAAAAAATATAATATATATAATATAATCAACATGTTAATTTTAATCTCACTTAACAAGTTAAGCAACAGACAAAAAAGGAGCATAAAAAAGTTTTATTCAGTTATTGAGTATAATGACAAGATCCATTCTAAAAAGAATATCGAAGACTTTGGACACAGTGAGGTAATCCTATTTCAGATATGTCCATCAGTTCTAAGAAGCCTGACAAAAAATTTAGTGTTTAAATATTTAACACAACACAAAGCAGAATTAGAGAAACCGGTTGTATGTTTTATTTATGATAAAACAAAATATAAAGGTATTCTTAAAGATATTGGAGAGTTTGTTAATTTACAGATTCGTAAAATGCCTATGATTAGATCTAAGAGTCTACAAGAAATACTAAAAGAGACACACGAAGACGACGCAGAGACTCCATCATTGATTCGTATGGATTCTTTCACAAATGAGAGCGCAGAACAAATTATACATCCAGAAATTATTGAAGTAGATGAACCATTAGAAGCAAAGAAAGAAAAAGAAGACGATATATTTAGTGGTATTATAGAAAAATATAGACAACAACAAGAAGAAATAAAACAGAGAGATGTTGAGATTAGCGGACTTAAGAAAATGATTCTACAATTAAATAATCTAGTAACTGATCTCGGCAAGAATCTGAAACGCCCAGAATTAAAAAGACAACCACATCATATTCCTAAAAAAAAAGAACCAGCAATGATTACAGAATTACATCCTATCGAACTAATTGAAAACGGTTCAGCTCTCTGTGTTGTTCAAGGTGATAAAGTATTAGAAAAAAAAATACATAGAACATTAAGACAAAAATTACGATTTACAAAACAACTAAAAACTAAATACAAAATTAAATAAGTTTCTCAGTGAGATTCTTACGATACCTACCATCCTCTATACTTCTATTCAAATCTATAAACATAAACTCATATCTGTTCTCGGTAGCATAGTTTATTTTTTTTAAAAATTCTCTATTGCTTAAACCGGGAGCACAGAAATCATCTGTCAATACTTTACACTCTTTCTGACTACCTCTAAAATAACATATACAACTACACTGAAGCCTACAGCTTTTCGGGACTCTGTGATATGCCTGAGTTGTCATAATGATACTAATACCGTAATGTCTGCCCATAATACAATATGTTAAAAACTCATGCGAGTTAATAAATTTATCATATGATACACAATCATCAATGATTACAAGTGTTTTACATTTATTTTTATTACCTCCTACTTTGTCCATTTTCTCCTGTTGTATTTCCATAATGGTTGATAATATTTCTATACTTGGTTCAAAATAACTACTCTCATCTAATCCTAATATATTATATGTCTGATCTAGATTGCCAGCAGTTGGTGATATAATATACATATCATTGAAATAATCCTTATACATTTCTTTTCTTGTTAATAAATTTAATAAAAAATTTGTCTTACCCGAGCCACTGGCACCGCATAACATCATACGGAATGGATGCTTTGGAAGAATACCACATTGAGCACCTTTACATTGTTTTATTTCTGGTTGTTTATTTTCTATTTTCTTAATTTTAAACATCGTTATATATTAATATATATATTAATTATAAATTTTAATTAAGACTTCATCGCTGTGTTGTATCTGTTCTCATATCTGAGCCAGTTAGCCTGTGATAGTTGAACGAGTCGGACATAATCTTTATCCTTGTCTAGATCTGAAATATCAACATCATCAATTAATTGACGGTTAAAATCTTTCTGGTCTTGTGTAATATTAAATTCATTAAGCATTGTAGCTTGTACTTCCTTTTCAAAAGCAATATCGCGCTCTGCTCTTGCGAGTTGACGCTTCGCTTCCTCTTGTCGTTGTGATTGTAATGTTTGAATCGCACTCATATTGTTTTATATATTTATACTATTATAATTTATAAATATTTAATTATTTATTTATTTTAAAATAAAAGATATATATATTATATATAAACAAAAGTAAAATAATCAAGATGGACCCAAGATTACGAAGCCTCTCCAAGAAAGAGGAAAAACAACCAATGGACAGCATCCCAACTCTTATGGGATTAAATGGTCTAATTTATAAAGTGCCTATGGACTCGTCCCTATCTGTTCAAAGAAACCTACAGACGTTCAATTTTGATTCGACTTCTTACAATAATTCATCGCCTTCTATGTCTGTTAACTTTCAAGCCGGTTCCGGTTTTATTAACTGTGCTACATCTTATGTAGCATTTACAGTTAGAGTAACATATACCGAGGCCACTACGTGGGGCTGGGGTGTCGGTTCTGCTTCTAATATTTTTAGAACTAACATTGTTAGCACACGATCGGGTGCTGAGGTTGACCGCTTCCAAAATGGTAACGTCCTACTCCCTTCACTTCACAGAGGTAAAAACCCCTCCGAATGGTTTAAATCTGTCGGTGCTCTGGCTGGTTATCAAGAAGACCCCGCCGCCGCTCCTGGTCTTGCTAAAGATACGGATATTAATGTAGTTATCCCTCTTTCTCATTTTGCCGGTGTATTTACTAGTAAACAATTAATGCCTTCTCAGCTCTCTTCTGGTATGAGGCTAGACTGTCAGCTCGAGTCTTTCGCGACTGCTATTAGAACAGCCGTGGCTGTTACTAACGCGTCTTATACTATTTCAAATCCTAAATTGATTCTCGACGTGTCCATCCTCTCAGATGGTGCCCTGGCTCAACTCACTCAACAAGCCGGAAAGAATGGTCTTGAATATTCATTCTCCACCTATGCTAACGAATCCAGCACTACCACGACAGCCAATGTTAATGTTCAATTTTCTCGATCTGTTGCTCGTGCTCTTCGTTGTTATGTTGTACCTAGACCTACCGCTAATGTAGGAGTAGCAACTGCTGACTCTTTCTCTACTGATGCTGTTGATTATAGCCGCGTTCAGTTTCAAATCGGTTCTACTTATTTCCCCAACCGTGAGATCCAAAATAAAGAACAAGTCTACGCAAACCTTCTTCAAACCCTCGGACAATATTCCGGACATGCGTATGGAGATTTGTCAAAGGCTAGATTTGATACTCTTTTTGGTGTTGCTTCTTCTAGTTTCGAAACTTCCGCACTTATTCGCGCTTCTGGTACTTCTGTCAATAATTCCAGATCTCTTCTAATCAATCTTACCGCGGATGTTGTAGATAGAGATATTCAGTCTTATCTAGAATATCAAG
>JAAHTH010001052.1_pt2 | contig 14213 bp, 11 predicted proteins | sample 6116091 | NCBI WGS metagenome assembly JAAHTH01 (sample SAMN13939990, study PRJNA603662) | sponge metagenome | isolation source: marine sponge | host: Mycale hentscheli | place: New Zealand | collected 2006
TTGGAGTTTGGGTTGGGCGTCATTTTGTGTCACTTAATTACTGTAGATGAAGAAAGTCATCGTTCCGAATGCGGTAACGTTTTAGGTACTCGATCGTCAATCCAAAAACATGATTTCTGCTGTTCGACGATTAGGAGTGCTGGCTGTGAATTTGGTGTCGATGATTTCGATCCCAGATTCCAAGATTTCAATTCCATCTTCTGTGACTTCGATAACGGGCATCTGGTCAAGCGGGGGCGTGTTGGCGATTGCGGGTGGCGATGGGATTGGCTGACGAGGAGTGGCTTGTCCAATTAGATTGCGAATGGGGCGTTTGTCGATTGGGAAATTGTGTACAGGTTGTGACCGAGCCCAATGGGCTGCTTCGCGGTTGTAGGGACTTTCGGAATCAAAATTTTTATAGCGGATCATATCCCAGAGCATTGTGCTCATTTCACACAGAGTTAAGCTTGGCACCCAGTGTTTTCCATAGCCACCAAGACAAACCACCCCGTTGTTAGAGATGTTGGGATGAAAGATCTTTGTTTCCCAAAGCAATCCAGGTGCCAGACGCGGATACGCAGAGCCTAGATCGACACTTATGACGTGCTTCGAACTTACTTGGACTCCCGAAAAAGACGTTTTTTTTATCCCATCCCCGCGAAACTTCAGACGATATTTTGTCGGTAGTTTTCGAGAAGAACCAACGGTCTCAAATGAAAATATAGAACTCTCCTCCTGGAGTTGTTGGAGTGATTCTAAATCGGATTGAAGGCGGCGTTCGCGAGGAGATTTTCGCATTTTTTTCTCTTACATGAATCTTTTGAAGACTGGTCAAACATGGATTGATTATCCGGCCACAATCTCGGGATAGATGATGAGATGATCTCCTTTTGAAACGTTGGCGTTGACGAGCGTTTCACTTTCGTGAAGTCGCCGTCCCCCCTCTTTATGGTCGAGGCTGTAGCTCATCGGCTGGCCATCTGGGCCGATGGTAGGCAAATTCATTTTTGTGATGATATTGGGAAGAATGCGTTGGACCGTGATCGATTCAGAAACGATGGCTTCCACGCTTTTTGAGCCGGTTTGATCTAGAAACGTAACCTGCGTCCCTTGTTTTTCCGAGGTTTGCGTCATGTTTTAGCACTTTCCTATAATTTGTCAGATCGCGAAGTGAAACTTGGATCCCCACCAAGCGTTTCGTCTGCTAGACGAAGCAAACAGACGTTTTTCGACAGACGTCGCGTTATCTTGGCTAAAATTTAGAAAAAAAAGAGACCGCGCTGGATTGTTTCACGCCTCAGGGCAATTCTTACCCTGATTTATCCAGAAAATCTTGGGCAAGCAGCCCGTAGATGTGCACATCTTCAAATTGGTTCCACTTGCGGATGTGGCCCTTTCGTGTGCCTTCGAAGCTCATCCCAATTTTTTCAAGAACTCTTCCGGAGGCAGGGTTTTTGGCGAAATGTTGAGAGGTAATCCGCGCGAATCCAAGTTCTTTGAAGCCATAGCTAACGAGGCAGGTTGCGGCTTCGGTTGCATAGCCCTGATTCCAGAAATCAGGACCAATCCAATAGCTCAATTCGGCTCTGTGGTGTTGTTTGTTGGCGATTAGTTCCACGGTTCCAATCAGTCGCTCAGCTTCCTTTTGGCAAATGGCCAACACGTAGGCTTCGCCTATCTGCCAGCGATCGCAGTTTCGATCAATCCAGCGCAACGCCTCTCCTTTTGGATAGGGGAAGTCAATGGACTCTGTATGAGAGGCCAGTGTCCGGTCATTCAACAATTGCTCGATCACCTCTGCATCCTTGGCGAGCAGTGGCCGCAGTCTGAGCCGCTCGGTTTCTAGAGATTTGAGGTCATGCATAAAGGGGCTAGGGTAATGAACGATTTTCAGCTGAGATCCAAGACGAGATTAAATCTGAAACGCCTGCTTACTTGGAGAAGCCCTATTGTTGCATCAATTCCTACCAATGGGCAGTCTTTCACCCACTTAAAGCCGAGCTTTTGCGTGAATCTGCCTGTTTGATTCGAGTGGACTTGAAAGCGGCCGCCGTTCTGCAGTCCCCTTGTTTCGCCTTTGGGTCATAGCCTGATTATGAGGGTTGTGCGGGTCGCTTTGGATAAAAAAGAAGCTTTGATTTGGTGGCGATTCGCGATCAGCTAAATCTTGACCTAGATTTTCCTAACGGGCCAGGAAGCCTTCAGCGAACTTTGCTGCCCCCAGTTTGGCAATTACGACTGAGATCAATAATGAGTTATTTAAATCGCTTCTTTCAGGAAGTATTCGACAATAATCCGCTCCCTTCGACCGGAAGCAGTTTCGATCAAGCGACCGATGCGCAGATGGCTGCTCATTTACAAACCGATCAGTATGATTCGTTTCATTTAACCGAGGCAATTCGCCCGGCAATGGATTTGAAAATCAAGCCGAGTCAAGGTTATCGCCACGACACGTATGTCGATCAGGAAACAAAAGCAAAAGTACCGGTCATCATGGCGGCCGCCTCGCGGGAGCAGCTTTTTCCACTTTTCATTCGTCTAATTGAACGTCTCGGCCCTGTTGTTGATGTTGTTCTTGAGTCCAGCCATACCCAAGGTCAGGGTGGACATGTAGATCTCTACCGAGAACACATCGACATGCCGGTGCTGACAAGTATCTTATGGGATTTTGAAGATCTGTTGCTTAACGATGGGTGCACCGGCATCGCTGTGCTAAACCCTAACACTCCGCAGGAAATTCAATTTGAAGAGCACAAGTTATTGATTGTCTACGGCAGTCCATTGGAGCCATTTGAGTTTACTCTCGAGTCCCATGGAGTTGGTGAGAATGAAGGAATTAAATTCATAACGGAAGCTGAGCACATTCATTCGTCTTCAGACGAGTTTGCCGAACAATTTTCTCAGTTAAAAACTGCGTTGGGATTAGATGGTGATCATGGGATGCCAAAAAAATCTCGAGGCGGTGACAACGAAGAGGAATATGGCGAAACTTACTAAACGCAACTCTTTTTGAATATCGCACTTGTCTTTTCGCGATCCAGTCTGCTGTAGCCACTTTTCTCAAATTGGGCTTCAGCAGATTTTTTTATAGCTCGCCATGATTGGAGCGTTGATTTTTTGAACAGCGATTTCTTAAATACGAGTCAGTTTAGTGATCCTGCCAGTCTGAACCCACTCGGCAACAAAGATGTTTCCCTCGCTGTCAAAACAGGCATCGTGCGGGTGTACGAATTGTCCATCAATCCAAAGCTCTGGCTTTCTCCGTAAGTCTTTTACTGAATTAACACGCTCAACTGCCTCTCCAAGGCGGCCAACAATCTTATTGTTTTCATCGAGGAGCGTTATCCGCGCTTTTAGTTCAGGGATCATCATGATGTTTTTATAAATATCGATATTGGCGGGAAGACCGTAGCCTGTCAGGGTTTCCATGTATTCCCCGTCCATGGTCAGGTATTGAAGAGTGTTGTGGCTGCGGTCGGTAACGATGATCGAAGGTTCTCTGCCTTTTCTCTGATCAACCCACAACCCGTGGCATAGATTGAATTTCCCCTCGCCCTTCCCTGTTCCGCCAAACAGTCGTATCCATTTCCCATCTTTATCAAACTGGTGAATGCAATGGGCGCCGTATCCATCTGCGAGAAGGAATCCTCCATCGTCTAGAAATGCAAAATTAGTGGGCAAGAATCCATTGCGTGTCCAATTGGCCTGAGTGGAAGTATTTTCTCCCGCCTGATAAATCCCCGATTCCATGGGAGCTTTTTGATACCAAACGGTTTCCCCCGTGAGTGTCATTTTCGAAAAACACTTGACCTGTTGATAGGCGGCAACGTAGAGGAATTCCTCGTTTCCTTCTTTGCGAATCTCAATTCCGTGGCCTCCTCCTTGAAACTGACAGCCAAACGCCCGGATGAATTTCCCCTGCGGATCGAACACAAAAATAGAGGGATGGTCTTTAAGGTTTGCCCGGCCTTCGTGAATGACATAAAGATTGTTGGCCGAATCGACGGCGACGTTATGAGTGGTTTGCCAATGGTATTTTTCTGGCAGTTTGGCAAATTGATGGTCAACCTTGTATTGAAATTCTCCTTCACCCGTCACAATATCTTTCACACGTTTTTTGGAGATGGCTGTCGAAGCAGCACCACTGAGTGGGCTGAGTGGGCTGAGTGAGGCTGCTGTTGCGACAGAGGCCAGTGAGGTTGACAGGAAGTTGCGGCGCGTGTGATTAGTTTTCAATTGAGTTGTTCCCTAAGTTCATCCGAGTATTCGACCGAAAATTTGTTTGTGCTGATTGTGACTTCTGGGGTGCGGTCATGCAATAAAAATTAGATTTGCTGTCTAAAGAAAAACTCAGAACGTAAATGCGGAGTCCGGTTTCGATTCGCCAGGTTCGCTGCGGCGTTTGAAAGGCCGGATGAGGGAGTCTCAGTCCTCCGGTCGCAGATGGGGCCGCCGATTTGTTCGCTGAGTCCTAAGAAATTGTGAGTCGTCTATTCGTGACGTAAGGCTTCGATCGGATCGAGTTTTGCCGCACGAATGGCTGGGTAGGTGCCAAAAATCAGTCCAACAACCAAAGCGATCAGAAAGGCCAAAGGGATAGACGGGAGGACGATAATTGGAGTCATGTCGCGAACAGAATCGGGGAGGCTTTGAATGGTGGCTGGAAACCAAAGAAATAGAAATTCTCGCACCCAAATGACCACCCAGGGACAGGCGAGGCCGCCAAGAATTCCCGTCAAGCCTCCGACGGTAGACAGGACGACGGTTTCCACTAGGAATTGGAGAATGATATCCGCCTGATTGGCTCCCAAGGCCCGCCGGATACCAATTTCGCGGGTTCGTTCGGTCACAGTTGCTAACATGATGTTCATGATTCCGATGCCGCCCACAACCAGCGAAATTGCCGCGATCAGACCCATGAAGGCCATGAACATCAGACGCGTCGTTCGGGCCTGTTCGAGTAATTCGAGCGGAGTGACGATGGCAAAATCTTGCTCGTCGTGTCGACTTTCCATGATCGACTGAATGGCGATGGAGGTTTCGAGTACATCTTCAATGTCTTTTACGCGAAAGGTAACTTGGCTGATTTGAACAACTTCGTTGACTCGGGTGCCTGCACTTCGCTCCATGGTCCAGTCACCAATGCGACGCCAGAAAGTTGTCAGTGGGGCATAGACATCGTCTGTGAAATCTTGTGCTTCGAGCGAACTGCCCACCGCGGCCATCATACCTCGCGGTTTGGTAACCCCTATGACACGATAGGGCATATTGCGAATGAGGATGACGATTCCGATGCAAGATTTCAGCGGCCTCAATGATTTGGCGACCTCGTAGGAAAGCACGCACACGTTATCGTTGTTGGTGATGTCCGGTGCTTCGATAAATCTTCCTTCATGCAATTCGAGTTTTAGCACATCGTCATACTCGGGCGTGCAGCCGATGAAGTGAACCGCCCTGTCTGTCTCACCGTAATAGAGCTCTCGATTCGCGTCCCGGATTTGGAGGGCTTGATCGATTGAGGGGATCGTGCTCGAGAGAACGTCGAAGTCGTCGCGTGTGATTCCATAAACTGCCATGGACTCTTGGGAGAGTTCTTCGGTAACAGGTTTTACGCTGCGAAGGATGATGTTGTTGGTGCCTAGTTCTTCAATTTGCTGTTGGACTTTTTGACTGATTCCCTCGCCAATTGCGAGCAGCCAAACAACGCTGGCGATTCCAATGAAAATACCAAGTACGGTCAAGCCACTTCGCATTGGATGCAAGGCGAGGCTTTTGGTACCAATCTTCCAGATTGTCGGTCGCAGTAGTTTCATAGCGCAAACAATTGGGAATCAGAGCGGAGAGAACGCGGGTGACGAAGGAAAGTGAACGCGATTAGGGAGATGCTGGGAAATCAATTGCATCACGATAGGTGTCGGCATCGACGAGAATTTCTTCTCCAGCGCTGAGCCCCTTGGTGATGACTGCAAACTTGTCATTGTTTGAGCCGATACTTACTAATTTTGGTTCGATCTTTCCCGCTGGCGTTTTGACGATGACGAAATAAGTATCTTTGCCCCGAAGCACAAGGCTGGAGACGGGAACCATCAAAGCATTTTCTTGTTGCTCGACAAAAATCTCGACCTTGCCTCGCAAACCTCCGCGAATCAATGGACTTGATTCGGTGATGTCGACAAAGACTTCATACTCAATCGGAGCTTGATAGTAGCGTCTGGGCAACGGGAACGAGCTGACTCTTCGGACGACTCCTGCGATTGGAGTTTCAGGAGCTGTGTCAACTCGAACTTCGACTCGCTGCCCGACTTTGACCTTGTTAATCTTGGAGTCGTTGACCTTTGCATTGACCTGCATTTTTGAAGGATCAGGTAGATAGAAAATTTCCTGGCCGTCACGAATTGACTCGCCTTCTTCAATCACAATCGAAGAGTCTCGCCGATCGGAATCATTTGCGTAAACCACGGTTCCTGCTTGGGGGGCGACGATACGACAGCTCTCGACCTGGCGAAGGTATTCGGCCTCACGTTGTTGGCTTAAATCGAGACGAAATTGAGAGGCCTCGAGTTGTGCTTCTTGCTGGTCGATTTCTGAAGTAAATTCAGCAATCTGCTGGTCTATGCTGAACTCTTTATAGATACGAAGATCTCCTTCGGCCAATCTGAGCTTTACTTCGGCATTTTCTTTTTTAAATCTATCAGCTTCCATTTGTGATTTGGTCGCATAGCCTTTGGAATTGAGATTCTTGGTGTGGTAGTAGTTATCCGCGGCTCGTACTGCTAAATCTTTGGCGACCAGAATCTCTGCGTTTAGTTTTTCAATTTCTAGGGCTTTTTTACCGTCTATAAATTCCTCCAGTTTTTTCTTGGCCGCTTTGAGCTGACTTTTCGCCTTAATAACGTCAGAATTATCTTTGGCGACGACAATTTTTCTTTCGGTCAACTCTTCTTTTAAAAGTGAGTCGTCCAACTGGCAGAGGAAGTCCCCTTCTTCGACCTTGGTTCCCTCGGGAACCAAATCGAGAATGGCAACCCCTTCTTTACCGCGAGACTTAACACGGCAGCGAATTTCGATGTTACTTGAACTTCCGATATCACCGACTTCATTAACGGACGATATAAATGTGCCCTTAAATGCGGTGAACGTAATTGCATCGGCGCCGATACTCGCTTGCTTGTCACCGTAATTTCGCATCAATAGCGATCCCACAACAACCGTGCTGCAAAGTAGCAGAGCGACCAAAATGATGAGTTTTACAATTCCTGTTCGATGGTTCATGGATGTCTTCATTACTGGCGGAATCAAATTACTTTCTTTTTAATTACCGAATTTACGAGGTGATTATTTTAAATTTTTTACGATTTCATGATGTCCGAGAGGGGGCGATTATTTACCGGTGCCTTCGTTAATCATGTTATTTTAAGGGAAAGCCTGTGAGAGTCGTTTTTTACAAGCTGCAGATTAAATTTGTAGAAGGTGAGAGCACGATTCTACTCCAAATAAACGCAGTTTATCCCATACTTTGTTGATTTCGTCACTGGAGAGCCGGTTTTTCGATGCTCGACTTGCCTAATCCGATTCTTCCGAATCTCTCCCCAAATCGAGAATCTGTGGCCATGGGAACGAATTCATGCTGGAACTGGGGCGACTACTCGGACAAGGCTCCATTTTGTATGATGACAGAATGTCAGAAGAAAACGAAAAAAATCTCGCAATTCCGGTTCGTGTATTATTGGTCGATAACGATAAAGACCATGCTAAAGCGATGCATGAGAGTCTTGAGCGGATTGGCTTGGAATGCAGCTACGCGACCTCCGGTCCCGAGGGCGCGCGGATGCTCAATGAGAATACATATGAGGTCGTGGTCACCGATCTGATGATGAACGATGTGGATGGCATGGCGATTTTGAAGAAAGCCAAAGACATCCAACCAGACTGTGAAGTTATTTTGGTGACGGGCCATGCGACCGTTTCCCGGGCCGTGGAGGCGATGCGTGAAAGGGCGTTTAATTTTCTTGAGAAGCCAATCACTCCTAAGCGTCTTCAAGCGGTAGCTTCGAAGGCTGCTGAGTCAGTGCGGATTCGATTGCAGAATACCCACTTGCAGTCCCGTCTGGATGAACGTTACGGGTTTGAAAATCTAATTTTTGCCAGCGAGAGTATGAAAAATGTGGTGGAGCGGCTTAAGCGAATCGCTCCTACGGATGTTGGCGTTTTAATTACCGGTGAGACCGGAACTGGAAAGGACGTCGTCGCTCAGGCGATTCATCAAAATAGCCCTCGCAAGAAAAAGCCATTTGTAGCCATCAACACGGCAGCCGTGGCGGAGCACTTGGTTGAGAGCGAGTTGTTCGGTCATGTTAAAGGCGCTTTTACCGATGCGATTTCTGATCGCCAAGGTAAATTTGAATACGCCAACGGCGGAACATTGTTTCTCGATGAAGTTGGCGACATGCCGATGCCAACTCAAATCAAGTTGCTGAGGGTTCTGGAGGAGCGGGAAATCACCCGGGTAGGTGATAATAAATCAATTCCTGTCAATGTTCGTGTTTTGGCAGCGACCAATAAAGATCTGGAAAAGGAAATTGAAGAAGGTCGCTTTCGGAGTGATCTTTATTTTCGCCTCAAGATCGTATCAGTCCACTTGGATCCGCTGAATCAACGGCGTGAAGACATTCTGCCTTTGGCTGATTTTTTTCGTCGTCAGGCCAATAAAAAGAACGGCCGGAAAACGAAAGGGTTTTCTCCGGCTTTGCGTCGCTGGATGGTTGGATACAGTTGGAAGGGCAATGTCCGGCAACTAAAAAATGTTGTTGAAAGTCTCGTCGTAATGGATCTCGATGACATGCTTGATATGGATGACTTGTCCCCTGACTTAATCGGCGATGTCGACAAAGTCAGTTCTGTTGCGTCTGGAATTGAACCCGCGATTAGTTTTTTGGATGACGGATCGTCCGAGTTGATTGGGAAGTCAATGAAAGAAATTGAGCGCTGGGCGACGGAGCAGACGCTCAAATTGGCCAACCAGAATAGAAAAGAGACCGCGCGTATTTTGGGAATCAGCGAACGTAACCTTTATCGCTTGATTCAGAAGTACGGTCTAAAACAGAGTGACGAAAAAAATTCTGAATCACCATCAAATTCTTCATCGCCAGATGAAGCTGAGGAAAGTCCGATAGATCCTTCGTAATTGTAAGCATCATTTTTAAGTAAATTTCCGCCAACAAAATAATGTCTTTTGAGGATGTTTGTGTTGGGTCTTCCCAGTCACTTACATTTCGCTTGAGTCGGGTAAACCATGAGTCAATTGCAATTAAACCCAATCCGGCAACTTTCGGCGAGTGTGATCAACAAGATCGCCGCCGGTGAAGTTATTGAGCGGCCCGCAAGTGTCGTGAAGGAACTGTTAGAAAACTCGGTGGACGCTGGTGCAACTCGGATCGAGTTAACGATCGAACAAGGTGGAACTGAGTTAATCCGGGTGACGGACAACGGATCTGGGATCCCACAGGAGCAGTTGCCGTTGGCAGTCACAAGTCACGCGACGAGTAAAATTATTGATGCGGACGATCTATTCCAGGTCGCGACGATGGGCTTTCGTGGAGAGGCCCTCGCATCGATTGCGGAAGTCAGTCAGACAACGATTCGCTCCCGAACTGCTTTGCAGGATTGTGGTTTTGAGATGTTAATTAATGGCGGGCATCGCGAACCAGCACAACCGTGTGGCTGCCCTCAAGGGACCACCATTGAAGTCCGCCAATTGTTTTACAACACTCCAGTGCGTCAGAAATTCATGAAAACTGCCCAAACCGAACGCGGGCACATCATGGAAGCATTCACTCGAATTGCTTTGGCGCATCCGGAAATTCAAATGACCTGTGTCAACGGTAGTAAGACGACTTACAACCTGCCTGCGACGGAAGTATGGTCGGATCGAATTGGGGCATTTTTCGGGCCTGAAATTGCCAGTAATTTAATCGCTCTGGATAACGCCCATGGTGAGATCCGGATCCGCGGTTTTGTCGTCGATCCGACGGTGAGTCGGGCCAATAACCGCATGCAATATTTATTTTTAAATGGTCGATATATACGAGACCGGTCATTACAGCATGCGTTGAGTGAAGCGTACCGAGGGTTGCTCATGACAGGGCGTTATCCAGCCTGTTTTCTGACCTTGGAGATTCCATTTGAGTTAGTGGATGTCAATGTGCATCCGGCAAAATTAGAAGTCCGTTTTCAAAATGGCGGGCAGATTTACAGTCAGTTGTTGAGTACGGTTCGTCATCGTTTTCTTTCGACCGATTTGACGGCTCACGCCCAGTTATCAAAAAAACCGGTCGAGCCGTTTCGTCCCTTTCCTCAGGCCGGCTCCGGCGTTCCGACATCCATTGCTGGGGTGCCGAGCGAAGGTAGTCAGGAAAAGATTGCGTTTAGCAATGCGGCTCCGGCATTTGATTGGACGCAGGCGCCTCGACAGCCTCAGTTGGCAGGGCATGATTTCACTTCTGAAGTTGGTTCAAATGGCTCTTCAGATGGCAATGGCGGGTTTGCAAATGGAGAGCAGAGTCACCAGGGGGAATCTGGTTCTGATGCCGCAACCATTGGCACGGGGGTTGCGCCAGCGCAGACCCCTACAGCACTTCAGGTTCACAACACTTATCTGGTTTCAGAAACCCCTGAAGGGATGATTGTGATCGATCAGCACGCGCTGCATGAGCGGGTGATTTATGAACAAATTCGCGGTAAAGTGGTCGACGGAAAATTAGAGTCTCAACGGTTACTCGTTCCCGAGCCGGTGTCGCTTCCGCCGACAGAAGCGGCAGCAGTATTGGAACAAACGGAATTATTAGAACAGCTTGGAATATCGATAAGCCCATTTGGGGGAGGAACTGTTTTGGTGTCCTCTTACCCTGCAATGTTGAACAAGCAAAATCCTGCTGAGATGCTGCGAAGTGTCGTGGATCAAATTATCGAGGGGGGGAAAACCCTTGATCAGCGTGATTTAGTAGACGAATTGCTGCATATGATTTCTTGCAAAGCGGCCGTCAAAGCGGGGGATCGGCTTTCTCCTGAAGAGATTACCGCTCTGCTTGAGCACCGGGAACTTTGTCAGGATGCTCATCATTGTCCGCATGGTCGTCCTACTTCGCTAGTTTTTTCGCGAGATGAGCTCGATCGTCGATTTAAACGTATCTAATCGTGGATTCTGTGCCAGAATTATAAGATAACTTTAACAGGGAGTTTCTTGGCAGCAGATTGCCAATTGGGCTCCATTCATTAGGTCTGGAAGACGAAGGTGCTTGTTTTCAAATGATTTGTGTAAGCGTTGGACGAGGTCGACACCGAATGATGATGGCCGAGCATCGGCACCTTGCAGAGCAAGGCGTCGAATTGGTCGAATTGCGCCTTGATTACATCCGAAGGGCTGTCAACTTGAAGCGGCTCTTGAAGGATCGGCAGTGTCCCGTGGTGGCGACGTGTCGTCGCAAAAATGAAGGTGGACGTTGGGAAGGTTCTGAGGGTGATCGCGAAATGCTGCTGCGAGCAGCGATTGCTGACGGTGCAGACTATGTCGATTTAGAGATGGACATCGCTCACAAGATACCGCGATACGGAAATACACAGAGGATCATCAGTTATCACAATTTTGATGAAACGCCAAAAAATCTGGAGGAAATTCACCATCGAATTTCCAAACTCGATCCGGATATCATCAAAATCGCAACAATGGCTAACAATCCTATCGACAACATCAAAGCGTTGCGTCTTTGTCGAGATTCGGATATTCCAACGGCGGCTTTCTGCATGGGGGAGATGGGGCTGCCGTCGAGAATTCTTTGTGGCCGCGCGGGTGCTCCATTAACTTATGCAACCTTTAGCGAAGATCGCAAAATGGCGCCGGGCCAATTGACCTACAAGCAAATGCAGGAAGATTTTGGCTACAACGAAATTACCGATCAAACTCAGATTTTAGGAGTTATCGCCGACCCGGTTGCGCATAGCTTGAGCCCTGTCGTTCATAACGCTTGCCTGCGTGAACAAGGTTTGGATATGCTCTACTTGCCATTCCGGGTTCCTAAAGAATATCTGGCCGAGTTTATTGAAATTTGTCCAGAGATGGGGGTGAGTGGTTTAAGCGTTACGATTCCCCACAAAGAAAAATGTTTGAAGTGTATCAATGTTCTGGATGATAACGTCGCGGGAATTCGCGCTGCCAACACCATTGTTTTTCGAGACGTTAACGCTTACGGCTACAACACAGACTGCACTGCGGCGATGGCAAGTCTACGTAAGTCCATTGAAATCAAATTTCCTGAAGAAGAAGTTTTCAAGGATCGTAAATTTCTAATCCTTGGCGCCGGTGGGGTCGCCCGAGCGATTGCCTTCGGGCTGGTTCGTCGTGAGGCAGATGTTCATATCTGTGCGCGTGATTATCGAAAGTCGGATACCCTGGCTCGGAGTCTTGATTGCAAATCATTGGATTGGGCAGCAAGGGCTAATTTTGAAACTTCGGTTTTAGTGAATTGCACACCCGTCGGGATGCATCCAAATATGGATGAGACTCCCTTTGAGCCGGATTGGTATGATCGAAAAATGATCGTTTTCGACACGGTTTATAACCCCGAGCAAACGTTGTTAATTAAACAGGCGCGTGAAGCGGGGTGCACGGCGATCACGGGCGTCGATATGTTTGTGCGTCAGGCGGCTGAGCAGTTCAAACTATTTACCGGCAATTCTCCAAAAATGGAAACTATTCGCTATGAATTGAAGCGGGCCACCAGTGCGGCTCGATACTAACGGCGGGCTGGAAGTGGCAGGGGCGTCCTGCGAAAGTCTGTCTTGTCGATTTTGCTGGGTCTAGCCCCGGGGTGAGTCAATGAATCTCTATCTGATCGGCTATCGGGGTTGCGGGAAATCCACCATCGCCCCGCTCGTGGCCGAAGCTCTGTCTGCGTCTGGGCCGTTATGGGAGACGATTGATGCAGACGACGCAGTTGAAGAAATCGCCGGGATCTCGATTGCTGAAATTTTTTCGGAATTTGGTGAAGCGAAATTTAGAAAGCTGGAATCAGAGGTTATCCAATCGTTATCTGAACAGAATCAGTTGGTTGTCTCACTTGGTGGCGGGGCTCCGATAATTGAGCTCAATCGTTGTCGAATCCGAGAGACGGGGAAGTCGATTTGGTTACGGGCCGAGGCCGATTTGCTTTGGGAACGAATTTCAGTGGATCGCCAGAGTGATCAGCAGCGTCCTGATCTAACCGCTTCAGGAGGGCGCGAAGAAGTCGTGCAGCTTTTAAAACACCGCAACCCGATTTACGCCGCATGCGCGGATTTTACAATCGAGATTGAACGGCAAAGCCCCGTCGAAATTTCCAGACAGATTGTGAGTTGGGCGCTTGCCAATGCGGCCGAATGCGGGTGGTGATTCGCTGGTCGGCGTTGTAGAGTAGAGGAGTTATTCGTTGTGATTGTTGGATGATATAATTGGAGGTGGCATCGGTTGCCCTCTCCTTTCGTTGACAAACCTGCTCAATTTTCTATTGGCCAAAACAGGCGACTTAATTCATGCCTTCAGAACTCCCCAGCTCGCTTCAGTTACCGGTGCTTCTGATTGCCGGAATGGTGATCGGGGTTTTCATTAACTGGGCGATTTACTCCTGGGCGATGTTCCTGAAGCGTCCGATCAGCCCCTGGATGACTCCCGCCGCGGAAGCTGGTCCGCGTTTTTGGACTGATCGAATTCCAATCTTTGGATGGCTTGGCCGACGACGCGACTCAGAGCTTTTTGGAGCTCATTTTTGGGTCAGGCCTATGTTGATTGAATTGGCGTGTTTGTTGGGGGTTCCTTTTTTCTACCATTGGTTAGTCAATGGCGGGTTGACGAGTCAAGCATCTTTGGCAGGCGACTGGGAGTCGATTTGCGGTGTTTGGTTTTACGCCTATGGTATTTTACTGGTGCTAATGTGTATCGGTACTTTTATCGATTTCGACGAGAGAACCATTCCTGATGAAGTCACAGTTACCGGTACGATTATTGCTTTGCTGTTCGCTGGTTTGGTGCCTGCGTTTGGATTGCCCGTATTGGAACGTGGTGGGGCTTTGCCTGTCCTGCAGGCGATTCATTATGCTTCCCCTAACGCTCTTAGTGGCTCGCATTTAGGAACGTCAGCGATGTTGGTGGCAATGCTGATTTTTTTGATTTGGATCTGGGCGTTGATGCCCAAGTTGCCGGT
>JAAHTH010002455.1_pt1 | contig 14205 bp, 11 predicted proteins | sample 6116091 | NCBI WGS metagenome assembly JAAHTH01 (sample SAMN13939990, study PRJNA603662) | sponge metagenome | isolation source: marine sponge | host: Mycale hentscheli | place: New Zealand | collected 2006
TAAAAACCTCTGCTGCCATCGGAGACGTGGCCAATGGCGGGGTGATTGGTTGTAACGATGCTGAAGAGCCTCTACTCAACGTAATATGTACAACAGAGGACAATGGCAGTGGACAAGCATGGGGTGATCTAGGTGATTCAGTAACGACCACGGCATTAGATGGCGAAACAAATACAGCCAATATTATTGCTAGTAACCCATCTGTTTCTCCATACGCAGCAAAAACGTGTGATGATTTAATCATAGATGGTGGATTTAATGCTTGGTTTTTAGGTTCTGGAGAGAATGATGCCTCGTCCTCTCAAATAGGTTGTCTCAATACAAATAGAAGTGAGTTCAATACAGGCGCTTTAGCTGCTGGCGGCACTGCTCTCTCTGGTAACTACTGGACATCCACACAAAATGCAAGCAATACAGATAGAGCTTGGCGACTGGGTGGCAGCACGCTCAATGCTCGCTCTAAAAATAGTTTAATCCTGGCCCGCTGCGCCCAAACTTTTTAAGTTGAAACGCTATTTTAGGATATGCTGATGTTTTATTTGCATATCCTAAACGCTTCTTTTTAACCGCTTCCAAAACATGCCCAAGTACTCATGCCACGCGACATTAAACCGTAAAAGATTGGCGGCACTAGGCAAATAATTTAGCCATGATTGTTTAGTTTCAGATGCAATCCATAAATAATTACAGGGTGCTGCAATCGGATGTAAACCTTGTTGCTCAAATAATCGCATCGACCGCGGCATATGCAAGGCTGAGGTCACCAAATAAAAAGGCGCTTGACCAACCATCGGTTTAATTAAACGCGCTTCATCTGCTGTATTAATTGAACTTGCCTCAAGCATGCGGTCTACCTCTGGCACACCCAACCCAACAGCCAGTGCTGCAGCGCGATAAGCTTCGGCATATTTCTGTTCGTCTCTCGAGCCACCGGATAAAATTAATTTAGCATGGGACAATTGATGATATAAGCGTACACCTTCAAGGGTACGCCTTAACGCAGGCCCACTTAACGCTTCACTGGCAGGTATGGATAAGTTGGCCGCCGAACCACCTCCTAACACCACCACCCACTGTATTTTTTCATCTGTTTGCTGAATACGTTCAAATTGATTTTCAAGCCGTATTATCATGGCATTTGGCAGCCACGGTGTACTCACTGCAAATAAGATAATCCATAATAACAATAAAATAATACCCGCATGTTTTTCTCGACGCGTTTGATTAGGCCAAAGTAAGTAAATCACTAAGCCCGATAAAATTAAAAAAATCCAGCTCATTGGATTGAGCAAATATTCAGAAAAACGGCGAAATGCTGCGGCTTGAATGCCATTGATTATCATATTATTTCCCTATTTAATTAACACAAATTAGCGCACGCGGCCCATCCAATATAAACCAATTAATGCGAATACCGCTGTCGGCAAAATCGCTGCAAGCTCAGGCGGCCAATGAAGAACATCGGCCAATGGCCCAAAAAAACGATTCGCCAAATGAAACCCACAACCAACACTTGCGCCTAATAGTAATTTTGCCCCCATCGTTGAAGAACGTAGTGGCCCAAAAACAAAAGGTATCGCAAGCACCATCATCACAGTCGTTGTAAACGGTTGCACCAAGCGCTGCCAGTACGCGAGTTTATAATGAAAAAAGAGACCATGCCCATTTTTTGATTTAACATAATTTCTAAGCGCTAAAAAGTCGAGCTCATCAGGCTGTTTGCCACCCACACGTAACGTGACCATATCCAGTGGAATATCCCAAGGCATGCTGTCCATTGTGCGTGTTTCAGTTTTATTTTTTTGAAAGCGGGTTTCTTCTATACCATAAGCACGCCATATGCCTTGCCTTTGAGTCAAACGCTCAATGCTTCTAGTGAATTGCAATTGATGCTGCTGATTAAAGCTAAATTGCTCGATGTGATGTAATGTTTTATTTGATACCGCCTCACCAATCACAATAAAATCATGATCGTGTTTGAACCACACCCCATGTAATGTTTGCATGGCTTGGCCATTGTTCATGGCTTCCCAGCGCTTTTCAGTCGCAAGCGCTAAAAACCGCGGTGCAAACACCTCACCTAATAGTGCAACAAAAATCACGACTAAAACCGAGGCTTTCAGCACTGCCCATGTAATGCGTTTAATCGATACCCCTGCTGCTTGCATCACGATTAATTCACGATGGCTCGCAAGATTTCCAAGCCCCACCAAGGCACCCAATAAACAGTCGACCGGAAAAAAAAAATACACCTCTCCTGGTACCTGCAATAACATCACCGATAGCACTTCTTTAATATGATATTGGCCGCGTCCTAAATCATCTAACTCATTCACAAATAAAATAAATAGCTGCAGGCCCGTTAGCATCAGTGTTACCAGTGCAATGCCACCTAATACGGTTTTTGCAATGTACTTATCAAGTATTCTCATGAAAGCCTCACCCGACTTCGCCAAATTAATCCAAAGCCAATCAACAACATGCTGCCATGTAAACACCCCATACCAAACCACCAAGGGATTTTTCCACTGGCAATCGCATCACGTGAAACAAACAATAAATCAGCATATAAAATAAACAATAAAATAGCCGGTAAAAGCCGCGCGTATTTACCTGCCCGTGGATTCACGCGGCTCAGTGGCACACCAATCAACGTTAAAATAATCACCATCGATGGAATAGAAAGACGCCATGCCACTTCAGCAGCTTTTGCATGATCAGACGCATTAAAAGGCCATAGTTCTGCTGTTTTCATAGCACGTAAATCACCTGCCTTAGGCACAATCACAGGTTCTGGCAAAGGTGTTTCGTAGCGTTTAAAATCAATCACTCGATAATCTGCATGCCCTGGTTGTCCTTGGTATGCATGCCCATCCATTAAAACCAGCTCATTCATATTTGTTTTTTTATCCAGCTTAATTTCTGCTTTATCAGCCCATACGACATTCCAATTCTTATCTTGCTGATGTGTATCTAGACGCGCTAAAAAAATACCACGCGCATTGCGATGCTCGCCTTTCATTTTATCCACATAAAAAACTGCCTCTCCACCCGGCAAACTACCAAATCGCCCTGGCTCAAGGGTTTGAATCAAGACTTGTATTCCGGTACTCCGTAATAATTTAGTGCGCTCAATCGCAATGGCTGGGTTCACCCAAAGTAAAATCACAAGCACGATGGCTGCAACCCCTGACGCCATGATTAAACTATGCTTTAAAAGCTTCGGCGGCCCATAACCACACGCATGTAGTACCGTCATTTCACTGTCAGCATATAAACGACCATAAGCCAGCAGTAATGCCATATAAAAGCCGAGCGGCATCAGTAACCCCATCAGCATCGGCAGCTCAAGTGCTAATAATTTAAAAATAAATGCCGCCGGTATTTTACCACTGGCAGCGCGCGCCAAATACCGAACAAATTGATTGCTCATAAAAATAAGCAATAAAATGCTGGTTAGCGCCAGCAACGTTGTAAATACTTCTTTAGCTAAATAACGAAAAATAAGCACGGTTTGTTTGCCTCGCATGCAAAAAAAAAGAAGTCTAGCCAATTGACGTAGGCCCCGCTAAAATAACAGTTTTTGCACATTAGAGGAAGTCGATATGACGTATGGTTTAATTACAACCCCTGCATTTGATGCTGAAACATGTCTTGTCATTGGGTGCTTTGAAAAAAGTGCTCTGCCTGTCAAAGCCAGTGATAATACATTAAAGCAACTCGCTAAAAAATTAAGCCATCAAGGTGACATGCTCTGGCATCAAACGACTTTATTGGTGCACTGCGGTGATGAAAAAGAAACAACGCTAGAACAACTCTCACCCATTATCCAAAAAGTGTTAGCCGCATTGAATCAACAAAAAATAACACAAGCAACCCTCTGCTTTCCCCAAATAAAAAATATTACGCCGAATCAGCAAATTGAATACATGGTTTTGCAGTGTGATGCCTCACGTGATACCGTGCCCCTTTTAAAAAGCACCCCGAATCCAAATCCATCGCCACTTGAATCGATTCAATTTTACCTTGAATATGCAACAGATAAAGCCATTCAGGCAGCTCAAGCAATTGCTGAAGGCGTCAGCTGGACACGTCACTTTGCAAACCTACCTGCTAATTATTGCACACCCAGCTATATCGCCAAAGAAGCGGTCGCTTTTGCGAAAAAACATAAAACCATCAGCACTCATGTGCTAGAACGAAAAGACATGCAAAAACTCGGCATGGGCGCATTTTTATCTGTGACCAACGGCAGTACGGAGCCACCTAAACTGGTTGAAATGCAATACACAGGGACTGATAGCACCAAAGCACCGATTGTCTTGGTTGGAAAAGGGGTTACATTTGATGCGGGTGGCATTTCATTAAAGCCATCCAAAGGCATGCATGAAATGAAATATGACATGGCAGGCGCTGCCAGTGTGCTTGGCGTTATCAAAGCCTGTGCGCTGATGAAATTACCCATCAATGTCACAGGACTTTTAGCTTGCACTGAAAACATGCCTGGCGGCGATGCGACCAAGCCTGGCGATGTGGTCACCAGCATGCTCGGAAAAACCATTGAAATCACCAATACAGATGCCGAAGGCCGCATGATACTCTCTGACACACTGACGTATGCCGAACGCTTAAAACCAGAGTTAGTGATTGATATTGCGACACTAACCGGCGCTGTGATTGTTTCGCTTGGACGGTGGGCGAGCGGCTTTATGACCGAAGATGAACGGCTGGCTGAACTCATTGAAACGGCAGGACGTGAGAGTTGCGATCCGGCCTGGCGCCTACCCCTTCATCCATATTATCAAGAGGCGCTCGAAAGCCCTGTTGCGGATATGATTAATGCATCGCTTGATGGCGAGGCAGGGAGTATTACAGCCGCTTGTTTTCTCTCTCATTTTACAAAAAAATTCCGCTGGGCACATTTAGATATTGCAGGAACAGCTTGGAATACGGGCAAGAAAAATACGGCCACAGGCAGGCCTGTTCCGCTATTAATGAACTTATTAAGACACCTTGCTCATGCGCATTGACTTTTATGTGATAGCCGATGAACATCCAGATGCTTTCAGGCGTGTTGCGACACGCCTGCTTGAAAAATCGTATGCAAAAAATTTACGAACCTGGGTACTCTGTGCCAATCAAGCAGAAGCTGAGACACTCGATGATTGGCTTTGGAGCTATAAGCCTGATAGCTTTTTGCCGCACTCTCTTGCCTCAAATAGACCTGAAGGTTTAGACCCGCCTATTCAAATTACTTCAGATCAGACTGCCCCATCTGGCCAATATGATTTATTGTTAAACCTCACCGAAAACATACCTCAACATTTAGATAATTTTGAGCGCATACTCGATTTGGTGGCAGCGCATCAGAAAGCGGCTGGACGCAAGCGCTACAAAGCGTATCAAACACTAAATGCTACGCTTTATCACCATAATGTTTAATTAAATAAGCAGCAATTGCCTGAATTCCCATGGCCTCCCCGCCTTCAGGATGTCCAGGCGTTGTTTTTAAATTCCAGGCCATTAAATCACAGTGCATCCACGCAGTTTTTTTATCAACAAAGCGCTCTAAAAATAAAGCCGCTGTAATTGCACCGCCATATGATGAACTGGCTGAGTTGGCTAAATCTGCAATACTTGAATCAAATAAGCTGGTATAGGCTTGATGAAGCGGCAGGCGCCAAACAGGATCTCGCATAGCATTAGAACCGGCTACAACCGCGTTAGCCAGCGCGTCGTTATTGCTAAACATCGCTGTAATATCGGTCCCTACTGCAATACGTGCCGCCCCTGTTAGCGTCGCAAAATCAATCAATAGCTCAGGCTTATTTTCACAAGCTTTGGTGATTGCATCAGCAAGCACCAAACGCCCTTCCGCATCCGTATTATCAATTTCAACGGTTAAGCCATTACGCATCGTAATCACATCACCCGGACGGTAAGACTCAGCGCTCACAGCATTTTCAACCGCCGGGACACAAAGCTCTAAATAAACAGGCAGCTTAATCGCCATGATCCATTGTGCGAGTCCAATGGCGTTTGCAGCGCCCCCCATATCTTTTTTCATGAGGCGCATGCCTCGAGATGGCTTTAAATCTAATCCGCCAGAATCAAAACAAACGCCTTTGCCGACCAAAGTAATACGGGGATGTGTGATATCGCCCCAGCTCAGTGATGCCAATCGAGGCGCTTCAGAAGCTGCGCGCCCAACCGCATGAATCGCTGGAAAATTTGCGTCAAGCAACGCTTCACCTACCGCAACTTCGTATTCAGCGCCATAGGTCTTAGCCAAAGTTTCTACGGTTTTTGCGAGTGCCTTAGGCCCCATATCATTCGTGGGCGTATTAATTAAATCTCTCGTTTTAAATACCGCTTCTGTTTCTGCCAATATATTGGGAAGCATTGTTTTATCTAAAACTAAAACACGGGGTTTGTTGTCTATTTTTTTATAAGCATCAAATCGATATTGTGCAAGCGCCCACAGTACCGCTGCACGCTCTGATAACAATGCGTCAAATTGATAACATCCAGGTGGTAATTGAGTCACTGCCTTTGCAATGGCATCTGCCGCGGATTGATTCCCCAACCCCACATATACTTTTAATATCTCGCCGTGCTGATCACCTACAGCTGCCCACTCCCCTGATTTAGCATGAAAAGGCTGTAGCTTAATACTCGCTTTGTCTTCATCATGCACCCCTTTAAGGCTTGCAATTAAAATCAACGCAATTGCATGGGTATTATTTGTTTGATAAAACGTACTGGCTTTCATGCTTTCTCCAAAAGTTGACCTCTAAACTGCCCAAACCGCATGCCCGTTACAGCAAGACAAGCAAAGTAAATCACCCCTGCAAGCAACACGTGCCCGAGTAAATGTATCAGTCTGTAACGCATGGCAAACCCCATCCAAGTCTTTAAATCACCTGTAGCCCATATAAGATAAACGCCAAGCACAATCGTTGCAAAGCTTAGTTGGAGTAAAAAACGCCCCCAGCCAGGAGAAGCTTGGTACGCACCACGTCGTGATAAAATAAACAATAAAATAAATGCATTGGCATACCCTGAAACAGCTGACGCGAGCGTAAGACCTGCATGCGCCAACGGGAAAATCAATACAGCACATAAAACCGTATTTAAAAGCATGCAAAAAGCGCCTATCTTAACTGGCGTTTTTATATCTTGCTGCGCAGAAAAACCTGGCGCTAACACTTTAACCATCATAAAAGCCGGCACACCGAGCGCAAGCATAAATAAGCTTTGCTGTGTTTGTAATACATCAAATGCTGTAAATGCACGATATCCAAAAAAGCTCGATAAAAGCGGCATGCCAAACAAAACCAACCCTACTGCCGCAGGCACCCCTATCAGCAACAATAAGCGCAAACCCCAATCGATTGATTTTGAAAAATACTCCGTGCTTTTTTCCACGTGTTTACGGGATAAATGCGGCAAAATAACCGTTGCAATGGCTACGCCAAACACACCCAATGGAAAATCAATGAGTCTATCCGTATAAAATAACCAAGTCACACTACCTACTTGCAGGAACGATGCAAACACCGTATCGACCAATAAATTAAGCTGTGCAATTGACACACCAAATAAAGCAGGCAACATGAGTTTTAATACACGCAAGACACCTGGATCTTTAAACATCACTCGCGGCCGCATTAAAAACTGATGGTGTCTTAAGAACGGTACTTGAACCAATAGCTGTAAAAACCCTCCAATTAAAACGCCCCAAGCAAGCGCTGTAACAGGTGCGGATAAATGCGGACTCAAGTAAAACGCAGCGGCGATTAAACTCAAATTTAAAATAATAGGGGTCAAGGCTGGCACCGCAAAATAGCCATAGGTATTCAGTACGGCACCCGCCATCGCGGTCAGCGAAATCAGCATTAAATAAGGTAGCGTTAAATGCAGCATATGGACTGCAAGTTCGGTTCGCGCCGCATCTTCCCCAAACCCTGGCGCAAACACAAAAATAATACCCGGTGCTATGAGCTCCCCCATCACGACAACACCTAGCAAAACAATGCCTAAATTGCCTGCTATACGTGCCAGAAACAAACGCACTTCATCCATGGAACGATTGGTTTGATATTCGCTAAGTACCGGCACAAAAGCTTGTGAAAACGCACCTTCAGCAAACAAACGCCGCATAAAATTAGGAATACGAAAAGCAATAATAAATGCATCCATCCCTGCCGCTGCACCAAATAATTGAGCGAATACCATATCACGCACAAACCCCATGATACGTGACAAAAACGTTAGCATGGATACCACTGAGGTTGAGCGCAATAAGCCGTGTTTTTTTTGATGTTTTTTTTGATGTTTTTTTTGAGGCATATTATCTACAGAATCAATCTCATTCATGTTTTCTTTAATCTCTTGCTATCACATCAATATATTTGCTCTAATAATACCTGAATTCATTGATAACATCCCCTAAAAATAATATGAAACGTTTCGCATTCATGATATCAGACCGAACAGGCCTTACAGTTGAGTCTTTGGGTAATAGCTTACTCTCGCAATTTGAAGATGTCAGCTTTGAAAAAGAAACCATGCCCTATATTGATACTCTTGAAAAAGCAGAAAAAGCGCTTGAAAAAATAAATGCTTGTTCAGGTGAGAGCAGACCGATTGTATTTGTTACATTAATCAATTCAGATATTGCAGCCTGCTTTAAAGACGCTAACGCTTGCGTACTTGATTTATTTGGTGCTTTCTTAAAACCACTTGAAAAAGAACTGGGTGAAAAATCATCCTATACCGTTGGAAAAACCCATGCGCTTGCTGATATAAAGACCTATGATCACCGAATTGATGCGATTAATTTTGCACTTGACCATGATGATGGCATCAAACTTAAAGGCTATGAGCAAGCAGATGTTATTTTAGTGGGCGTCTCACGTTCAGGCAAAACACCTTGCTCTTTATATATGGCACTTCAATTTGGCGTATTTACTGCAAATTATCCATTTACGGATGAAGACTTATCCTGTACCGAGCTACCTAAAGCATTACGGCCTTATCGAAAAAAACTATTTGGCTTAACGATTGATTGCAAACGCCTTGAGCATATTCGAACAGCCCGGCGCCCTAACAGCCAGTATGCATCTCCTGCACAATGTCTGTCTGAAATAGGACAAATCGAGAAATTATATATTGATGAAAATATTCCATTTTTAAATTCAACGCATTACTCTATTGAAGAAATATCAACCAAGATTATGGCTCAGGCAAAAATTCAACGACGCTTATGAACACAAAATAATACCTGCAAGAGCACACCAAAAAAGACTTTTTTTTGACTAAATAGATTATTTAACGTACAATACATATCCTGAGTCGCCTCGCTTACTTAGTCTTGGCGAGAATAAACCATATCTTGACGATATAGACCAAAATATGGTCTTATGCTCGCATGATAAGATAGGAATTGAGTATAAAAACATGTCCACCATCGCAGATGAAAATACAACTTTAGCACGCAAACAAGACACCACATGGATGCTCAGTCTCTATGGTACAGCTATTGGCGCTGGCACCCTGTTTTTACCGATTGCAGCAGGTCTGAATGGTTTACTGCCTTTACTGATTATGGCGCTGATTGCATTTCCAATGACTTATTATTCTCATAAAGCACTGTGCCAATTTGTTTTGTCAGGCTCCACTCAGAGTCATGATATTACTGATGTCGTCAATGAACATTTTGGTGCAAAAGCCGGGCATGTTTTGACTTTCTTGTATTTTTTCTCAATCTTTCCGATTTTACTGATGTATAGCGTTGCACTCACGAATACGACGGAGAGCTTTTTAATCAATCAAATGCATCTATCTGCCCCACCACGCGTCTTGCTGTCTTTACTGCTTATTACAAGCTTAATGCTGATTATTCGCATGGGTCAACACATGGTTATCAAAGCCATGAGCTTTCTTGTTTATCCGTTTGTGATCATACTGATGATGCTCTCACTGTATCTCATCCCGCATTGGAATAACGCCTTGTTTCAACAAGCAATATTAACGCCTCATACCATCGCGACTTTGCCTAAATCATTATGGTTACTACTGCCCGTGATTGTTTTTTCGTTTAATCATTCACCGATTATTTCTTCTTTTGCTATCAACCAGAAACTGCGTTATGGCAAATATGCTGCAGACAACAGTGGGCGTACTTTAAAACACACACATATACTCATGATATTAACGGTCCTGTTTTTTGTATTTAGTTGTGTATTTAGCTTGTCCCCTGGGGACTTGGCCATGGCTAAACAACAGAATATTTCCATTCTTTCTTTTGTTGCGAATCACTTTGACACACCCGTGATTACCTATATTGCACCACTGATTGCGTTTTTAGCAATTGCTAAATCTTTTTTAGGGCATTATTTAGGTGCTAGCGAAGGATTAAACGGATTAATTTCTAAATTTATTAAAACGCACCCGGCCAGTCATGCTTCTCGCAAAGGGCTTAGTACAAGCATTGATTTGTTTATGCTTTTAAGCTGCTGGATGATTGCGACCATTAATCCTAATATCTTAACGTTGATTGAAACCCTTGCGGGCCCTGTGATTGCCATGATTTTATTTCTGATGCCGATGTCTGCACTTGCAACCGTGCCTAGCATGAAAAAGTATCAAACCCCCATCAGCAACAGCTTTATTGCTCTAACCGGTATGGTTGCGCTGTCTGCAATTTTATATGGCATATATCAAACCTTTGGGACTGGGGCGCCTGCATAAAATAAAGTTCACCGCCACAGGGCCATAAAATCTGAAACTCGCATACTGCTGAGCTGCTCAGCATTGTTCATCACATCAAAAATCATATTGACTTTATCCGATGAAAACTGCGTGCTGAGATTAGATTTAAACTTATTGAGTAGCACGGGTGTGCCCTCCGTGCGGCGGCGTCTGTGGCCTATCGGGTACTCAATTACAACGCGTTCTGTTGATGTACCATCTGAAAAAAATATTTGCATGCTATTCGCAATCGATCGTTTATTCGGATCATGATAATCTCGTGAAAAATCAACCGATTCTGACACCTGCATTTTCGCGCGCAGATTATCTATGACGGGATTAGCAGCGGCTTTATCTTCATAATCTTCAGCCATTAAATTGCCTGTGAGTAAACCAATCGCAACCATATATTGCAGGCAATGGTCTCTATCAGCAGGGTTATGCAAGGCACCTGATTTACTGATAATTCGAATGGCTGACTCATGGGTGATTAATTCAATGCGCTCAATACTATCTAATCTATTTTGAATCTCTGGGTGCAGCTTTACAGCACATTCAACAGCTGTTTGTGCATGAAATTCTGCAGGATAAGAGAGTTTTAATAAAATATTCTCCATCACATAGCTATCATAACCGCGCTCAAACTCAAATGCTTTATGATGCATGCTGACATCATAAAACCCCCAGCGTTTGGCTGTCAGCGCACTCGGATACCCCATTTCACCCGCTTGAGTGATTAAAGCTAAGCGTACGGCGCGCGCCGTCGCGTCTCCTGCCGCCCAAGATTTTCGAGAACCCGCATTAGGGGCATGACGATAAGTTCTAAGACTCTGGCCATCCACAAACACTTGAGATAATGTTGCTTTAATTTGCGCTTCATTTGCACCCAGTAACACCGATACAACAGCAGCACTTGCCAACTTCACTAAAATCACATGATCAAGACCTTCACGATTAAAGCTATTTTTTAACGCTAAAATACCTTGAATTTCATAAGCTTTAATCATGGCGACTAAAACATCTTCCATGCATAAATCAGGTTGCTCATGACGTACATAATCAGCAACCGCTAAAATAGCGCCGAGATTATCAGACGGATGCCCCCATTCAGCCGCAAGCCAGGTGTCATTGAAATCAAGCCAACGCACCATGGTACCAATATTAAATGCCGCTTGAATGGGATCTAGTTCATAAGATGTGCCAGGTACACGTGCCCCACCGGGTAAAACTGCACCCGGCACAACAGGCCCTAATAATTTGCTGCACTCCGGAAAATTAAGGGCCAGCATACCGCAACCCAAGGCATCCATGAGGCATAATCTTGCGGTTTCAAAGGCCTCCGGGCTTTTGATTTCTGTATTTAGCGCATAATTTGCTATCTCACAAATCACAGCATCATAATCAGGTTTAATATTGGTCTCAACAGCGTTTAATTCAAAACTTACATCAGACATGCTCACCTCGCGCACTGATTTCAACAAAAGAGCAGGCATCAGGACCGATATATTCAGACGCCGGACGAATCAGGCGATTATCCGCGCGCTGTTCGAATACATGTGCCGCCCATCCTGTAATACGAGATATCACAAAAATAGGCGTAAACAATGCTGTTGGAATGTCTGCAAAATGATAAGCCGACGCACTATAAAAATCGAGATTAGGAAATAATTTTTTCTGGTTCCACATCACCGACTCAATGCGTTCTGATACAGGGTACAGGGTTGTATCACCAATGGCATCAGAAAGCTTTTTAGACCAAGATTTAATAATATCTGAACGTGGATCATTGGTTGTGTAAACCCGATGCCCAAAACCCATAATTTTTGCTTTATTGGCAAGCATTTCTGTTAAACCCAACTCGGCTGCATCAGCTGTGTTAAATTGCTCGATTAAAGCCATCGCAGCCTCGTTTGCACCACCATGCAATGGGCCACGTAATGTCCCGATTGCAGTGGTAATACAAGAATAAAAATCAGATAAAGTACCGGCTGTAACACGCGCTGCAAAGGTTGAGGCATTAAATTCATGCTCCGCATATAAAATCAACGACACGTTCATCATGTCTCGAACTAAATCAGTTGGTTTTTTGCTGTGTAGCAGTGCTAGAAAGTGCCCGCCAATACTTAGCTCATCACTTTGTCCATCGATTTCATGCTGATTAAAATGATATTGATACCAATAACATAAAATTCCTGGGAATAGCGCCAATAATCTATCGGCTATCTGTTCCTGCTCTGAAAAATCAGATTCTGGCTCTATTGTACCCAAATAAGAGGTGCCTGTTCTTAAAACATCCATCGGATGCGTGTTCTTAGGAATCAAACGCAAGACTTGTTTTAAACTGTCTGGGAGTGTTCTTAACGCAATTAATTGCTGAGTATAAGTGGTGAGTTCAGCCTGTGTAGGCAAATAACCTCGCATCAGTAAAAAAGCAACTTCTTCAAAAGATGCGTGTGCAGCTAAATCATCAATTGAATAACCCCGATAATTTAAACCCGAACCTGCGTGCCCCACTGTTGCAATGGCTGACTGACCTGCCACAACCCCGGCCAATCCTTTGGTATTATTATTCTTATGATTACTACTCATCAACCACTTCCTCCCATAAATCCATTTTTTTCTCAAACGCATTATAATCAAGGACTTGATACAATTCATCTCGTGTTTGCATCGTGTTTAATACGCTTTGTTGTGTGCCTGTTTTAAGTATTGTTTGATAGGTATTGAGTGCCGCTTTTGACATCGCACGAAAGGCGCTGAGTGGATAAAGGGCTAATTGAACGCCAACACTTTCGAGTTCGTCTAATGTAAACAACGGTGTTTTACCAAATTCGGTGATATTTGCAAGAATAGGTTGTTTAATGTATGTGGTAAATTGCTGATATTCATCGAGTGTTGTTAAGGCTTCAGGAAAAATCATGTCAGCGCCCAACTCAATATAATAAGCGGCCCTATCCAGCGCTGCTGCCATGCCATCTACAGCATATGCATCTGTTCGCGCCATAATCATAAAATCAGGATTTACTCGTGCATCTACTGCGGCTTTAATTCTATCTCCCATTTCTTGTCGTGAAACAATTGTTTTGTTGGGACGATGGCCACAGCGTTTAGCCATGCGTTGGTCTTCGATATGAACCGCTGCAGCACCTGCTGATTCCATTTGTTGGATTGTTCGTGCGACATTAAGTACATGTCCAAAACCTGTGTCTATGTCTACTAATAAGGGCAAAGTGGTTGTATCTGTGATACGGCGCACATCTTCTAAGACATCCGAGAGCCCTGTCATACCTAAATCAGGTAAACCATAAGAGGCTGCTGCAACGCCCCCACCTGATAAATATAAGGCTTTGGCGCCAGATGATTCATCCAAACGCGCAGCATAGGCATTAATCACACACAGTATTTGAGTAGGTATAGGGCTCGCGTTAAAATGATACAACATCTCGCTCC
>JAAHTH010001906.1_pt2 | contig 14196 bp, 15 predicted proteins | sample 6116091 | NCBI WGS metagenome assembly JAAHTH01 (sample SAMN13939990, study PRJNA603662) | sponge metagenome | isolation source: marine sponge | host: Mycale hentscheli | place: New Zealand | collected 2006
AATTGGGAAATATAAATGCCATTAGTTCCCTTAGATTAACCAGCAGGCTTTTACAGAAACGGCACAGATTACGAAGGGTCTAATCGTTGGCGTGACGGTAGTTTAGTCAGATGGCTAGATGGCTCTATGCGTCCTATTGGTGGTTGGGAAGCTAGAAAGAACGGCTTTACTAAAAATCCAGTAAGAGGAATGCATGCTTGGCAAGATAACAATGGAACGGCTTGGCTTGCAGGCGGTAGTTTCGATGAATTATCTGTAATGACAGGCGCAGGCGTTGCCTACGATATTACGCCAGATGATTTAGCAGGCGGCAGAGAAAGTGCAGCGGTTAATACTGGTTATGGTTTTGGGTATTATGGTCAGGATTATTACGGAAACCCCAGACCAGTAAACAGCGATAGTATTCCGCAAGAGGCAAGCACTTGGCAGTTAGATAACTTTGGTCAAAACCTCATAGCATTACATCAGGACGATGGAAGATTATTTGAGTGGCCTTTATCTACAACTACTGGTTCTGAACTAGTTACCAATGGCACATTTGCAACTGATGCAAACTGGAATAAAGGCGTTAACTGGTCAATAGCAAATGGCTACGCTTCCTATGCGCAACGCAAAGCAACTTTTGCTGCAGATAATACGGTTATTGGTACGCAAACCTTTGTGGTGACAGTTGTTAACGTAGGCGGTCAGAATAAATATGCTTTTAATGGCGCTGTAGCGCCTGTCTTATCGCTTGTGAGAGGTGTAACGTATACTTTTGATATGAGCGACAACTCTAATAGTGGACACCCTCTAGCCTTTAAAAATGGCTCTACGGCATATACGACAGGAGTGACAACAACAGGCACGGCAGGAGCGTCAGGAGCAAGTGTTGTTATAGCAGTTGACGCCGCCGCCCCTGCTTCTGGTTTGTTGTATTATTGTACGGTTCACGGTAATGCAATGGGCGCAGCAATTACTACAAGCGCAAATACAGCACCTATAGATTATTCTACAGAAACAATAACAGCTACAGCGCATGGTTTTTCTAACGGAAATGAGGTTACTTACACTGTGCCAACAGGTCAATCGGCAATAGGCGGTCTAACCTCTGGCACAAATTACTTTGTAGTTTCTGCGGCAACCAACAGTTTAAAATTAGCGGCAACTTCTGGTGGAACAGCGATTAATCTAACTGCACCCTTATCTGTCACAATAGACGGTAGTAGCGGTTCGGTTGTGGTTTTGGCTACTAACAAAATAGTAATTTCTAATACATTTACGAACGGTGATAAGGTTGTTTATTCTAATGGCAACGGTACAGATATAACTGGCTTAGTAAACGGCACAGAATATTTCATTGTTGGCGCTAGTTCATCTGAATTTCAGCTTGCCGCAACATTAGGTGGCGCAGCAATAGCACTAACGGCATTAGGCACTGGAACAGCCCACAGTTTTACCAAGCGTCTAGGCGCAACGCATCAATTAGCATTAGTAAGCGTTATAACGGCTACTGTTTTTGATCAAACGGTAAGTGGTTTAGTTGTAAGCCCAGATAATCAAGACAGCCATGATTTAGAAATAACACTGATTGATCGAAACGATGATGGTGATGCTTCCACAATACCTAATGTAAAAGTTAAAGTTACTGGCACAACTACAAGTACGGTAAACATAGATCAAACGCTTGTAGTCGGATCAAATATATTTAGATTTGGCGCAACGGATGCCGCTGTTAAAATAGAAATAATACCACAAGTATATAATACTCCAAATTTTGATATTGATAACGTATCTTTAAAGAAAAGAACTGTTACCGCGCCAATCGCAAACGCACCAATCGACAATAAGGGTATGGTTGTAACAGAAGAGCGTTTTATCTTTGCATTAGGTTCTGGCGGCAATAGCCGTAAAGTTTCTTGGTGCGATAAAGAAAACAATACAGTCTGGACGCCAAGTGCAACGAATGAAGCAGGCGATATTGAATTAGCTACGGCAGGACAGATAATGCAGGGTATAAGAGGCCGTGGCGTTACATTGATTTTAACTGACACAGATGCTCACGTTGCACAGTATATCGCGCCACCTTATGTGTATTCATTTCAAAGAATTGGAACGCATTGCGGAGCAGTTTCTAGGCTTTCTGCGGTGGCTGTTGACCGTGGTGTATTTTGGTATGGGCAAGAGAACTTCCATTATTTCGATGGTAACACGGTGCAAACATTAAAGTGCGATGTACATGATTACGTCTTTGGTGATTTTAACAAGGATCAACAATCTAAAGTTTGGGGTATGTCCGTTGGTTCTGAGGACGAAATCTGGTGGTTTTATTGTTCTGCATCTTCAACAGAAATAGATAGATATGTTGGTTATGATGCGGCAGAGGGTCATTGGCTCATTGGTAATTTATCAAGAACGTCAGGCGTAAGTAGAGGTGTATTTGCTCATCCGTTTATGGCAGGCGAACTAGCAGAAACATTAGATATTGATGTAAGTGTCGTAAATGATGGTGGTAATAAATATGCGTTTAATACTTATTTGGGTTATGCGCCAACATTACAATTAATCAGAGGCAAAACTTATAAATTTAAACAAGATGCTGCAAGCAATGCCACGCACCCTTTTAGATTTTCTACGCAACCAAACGGAACGCATGGCGGTGGGGTAGAATATACAGAAGGTGTTACGAAAGTAGGAACGGCAGGACAGGCAGGAAGCTACACGCAAATAGTGGTTGGGGCTAATACGCCTACTTTGTATTATTATTGCGTTAATCACTCTGGTATGGGATCAACAGCAAATGTTGTAGAGCCAGTAAGTATATTTAACCATGAGTATGGGCATAACTACGATAGCCAACCTATTTTTTGCGAAACCAGTAGTATTAGTATTGGTAACGGCGATCAGATAGCTAAAGTTACTGAGGTTATACCAGACGAAAAGACGCAAGGTGATGTTAACCTTAAATTTAAAACACGGTTTAATCCTAACGATGTAGAGCGAACATATGGTGCATATAACCCTAGCAACCCTACGTCTGTTAGGTTTTCTGGTAGGCAAATCCGCATGAGGGTAGAGGGTGATCAAAATGTGGATTGGCGTGTTGGTACTATGCGCCTTGAAGTAAAAGCAGGAGGCAGGCGGTAATGCCAGTTACACCTCCTATTCTTGGTGAAGATTTAAGGCAGTGGGGCAGGCAGCTTAATCTGTTTCTAAGCAGAAATTTGGGCAAGTTATACTTTAAAACCAGTGACGATAACCCAAGCGAAAATGGCATTTTTTTATGGGATGAAGATAAGAATTATCCTGTTGTTTCAGCGCAGAACGCATTTAAGCAGATTGCAATGAAGCAAACCACGCCTAGCTCTAGTGTTGGTGCGGCTGGCGATGCGGCTGGCATGATAGCTTGGGATACTAACTATATTTATATTTGTACTGGCACACATAACGGTAGTGCAGCAATTTGGAAGAGGGTAGCATTGTCTACATATTAAATGCCTAAAGACGTAAAAGAAGATGAGATGACGATTGACGAGTTTATCAAATTAGATAGACAGGTAAATCAATTAGAAAGATGCAAACCTTGGATAGAGGATGCGTTGGACTATTGCGGTGGTACACACCATTTTGATGATATTGCAGAAGGAATTTACGCTGGCAGGATGCAATTATGGCAAGGTCCAAGGGGGTGCATTGTCACAGAAATTGTGGTATACCCTAGAAAAAAGGTTTTAAATTTGTTTTTAGCTGGCGGTGAATTAGACCAAATAGTAGATATGAATGATGATATAACGGCTTGGGGAGTTCAAAACGGCTGCACAGCTGGAACGATGTCTGGACGAATTGGTTGGAAAAAAGTATTAGAACCGTTAGGATGGAAACAAATGTATACGACTTTTCAGAAGGAAGTTGATTGATGGCAAAAGGTGGTACAAAAGTAGACATGGCAACACTGCCATCGTTTGCAGAAACAGGAGTTCAACAAGGTATAGGAATGGGTCAGGATGTAGCTGGTGTGGGTTACGTTCCTTACTTTGGTCCAGATGTTGCAAGTTTATCGCCAAGAGAACAGTCTGCTTTCCAAAGCACAGATGCAGCGGCAAGTGCATTTGGTATGCCAACGACAGGCGCAGGATCATATATGCCAGAAACTACTACAATGGGTGGCGTTACTGGATATTCGTCAAAACCTATAATGGATGCCAATATTGAAGCCTTACAAGCACAAAATCCAGCGCAATACGATTATTTAACAAGTTTCACTATAGATCCTGTAACTGGAGAACAAGGTTCAAGGATGCCAAGTCAGCAACCCGTTGAACTAGAGATGCAGGGTCAAGGCAGAAGAGGAGGAAAGTAGATGGGCGGTTCAGCAAATCCAAATATGGTCCAGCCAACAGGACAACCAGTAACAAACCCCTATCAAGGGGCTTCTCAGGCAATGATGCAAGCAGGACAAACTTACGCAGATCCAGCAGCAGCAGCGGCTAACATGATGAACCCATACCAACAACAAGTTGTAGACGCTACAATTAGAGATGTAGGTAGTGCGGCTCAGATGGGCTTAAATCAAGTTGGAGCGCAAGCACAAAACGCAGGGGCGTATGGCGGTTCTCGACAAGGCGTAGCAGAAGCTGAAGCACTTAAAGGCTTTAATCAGCAAGCACTTGATCAAGTCTCAAGATTAAATCAACAAGGTTATCAGCAATCAATGAACAATGCTATGAACGCAGCATCAGGATTGCAAAATGTTAGCAATCAAGCGTTTAATATGGGCAATACAATAGCTGACAGGCAAGCAGCAGCAGGCGGTGTTGAGCGACAAATGATGGATCAACTTATTAAAGCTGGGCAAGGTCAATATGGTCAATTTACACAACAACCTCAAACTGCTTTAAATACATTTTTAGGAACTTTGACAGGAACAGGAGCGCCACAATTTCAAGGCACTTCTAGTAGCTTCAATCCGGGTTTATTTAATTATTTTCAAACACTTGCGATGATGCCTAAAGGTTAATTTATGGTACAAACGATTGGCGGTATACCCTTTGGCACACAATTAGATTGGCTTTGGGCTGAACTCCAAGGACCAGAAAAGAAAACATGGAACAACTTTCTTACTAATCCTAATCTTATAACGCCATCGGAATATGCTAAAGCTTTTGAAAACACATATGAAAGGGCTGACGGTAAACATTTAGAAAAACGGCAAAATTACGCTAAAGACGTATTCAATGCTTTTTCAAACAATAATCTTTCTGCTATATCGCCTAATGCTGCTAAAGCAGTTAATTATTTAACAGACAAGGGCATGAGTTTAGAGCAAGCTTCTGGCGTTACTGGCAACCTTATGGCAGAAAGTGGGTTTGACATTGATCCAGACGCTTATAACCGCGCTGAGGCCGGCATAGGAGCTTATGGGATTGCGCAGTGGCGTAATGATAGACAGACAGGGCTGAAAGAGTACTTTAACAGGATGCAACCGCAGCAGACACAAGAGGAAAACAACATGGTTCAACAGCCAAATAATTTACTTTCTATGCTTCAGGGCGGTTTCCAGAAATTTATGCAACCGCAAGATGAAAACCAGCTTTTTAGCAGAGGTGAACGGGTTGCGATGGCATTAGATCCTCTTATTCACCCTAGTTTTCGTGCAGGGGATGCAATAGCAAAAAGGGCTGCTGCTAGTAAAGATTTTCAAATGAAACAAGGCGCACAGACAAGAACGGTTTCTGTGTTGCAACAATTAGCTGCAAGTGGTGATGCTGTGGCTGGGTCAGTATTAAAGTCTTTAGAGGCACGAGCCATATTGCCTAAAGATGCAATGACTATTTATTACAGAGAAAAGTTTGCAAAACCTGATGTTTCTTACACGCAGAAATCTGGTGCTGAATTAGGCTACGAAGGTGATATGGCAACGCAAACCTTTAACGTATCATCAACTGGTAAAGTAACCCCTCTTAAACAGGGCGGTGACACAATTATTGGTGGCACTGAAAAAGAAGCTCAAAAAGTAATGGGAAATAAATTGACCAATATGTTTTTTGACATGGTTAATGAAGGTAATGAAGCTAGAGGTGCGCTTGGTCAAATTGGTATGCTCAGATCCATTATGATGGACCCAACATTTACAACAGGTTCACTTACTGAAGGAAAAATGGCTGCAACAAAGCTATATGCGGCTTTGGGTGGTAATGTAGAAAATTTAGAAGGTATAGGTGCTTTAGAAACCTTTGATGCCTTATCAAAAGAATTAATACTTGCAAAAATGGGTGGTAAGTTGGGCGCAGGCTTTTCAGATGGCGATAGATTTTTTGTTGAAAGGCAATCACCACAATTAGGCAATACAAAAATGGGTAACTTACAAATCCTTTTGATAAATCAAATAATAGAAGAAAGAAAAGCACTTTTAGCTAAGATGGCGATAGAATATGCAAATGACCCAGAAAGAAAAGGAAAGGCTCCTATAGATACACAATTTTTATCAGCACTGCAAAAATTTGGTGAAGAAAACAGTATTAAAGACATTTATGACGAAAGAATGAGTGAACTAGATGAATTTTTTAATTAGGAAAAAAAATGGACCTTTCTAAAAAAACGAATAAAGAATTAGGCGATGCTCTTGTCAAAGCTATGGCGGCAGAAAATGCTTTAGCTGTTGCTATGATAGAGGCTGAATTAGAAGGCAGAGCTTCACAGCAAAATATTGGTAAAACAAACGTACCAGATCAAACGATTTCTCAGTTCTATAAAAGTCTTTCAAACATTGGTGCGCCAGTAGACATGGCTGCGGCTGGCTTGGAAAAGCTTGGTCTTAGAGACAGTGAAAATCCTCCTGTTGGTGGTTCTCAAAGCATTCAAAACTTAATACAAACATTGAGCGGTGGTGAGGGCATAACAAATATACCTCCACAAAATGCTGCTCAAAGAATTGGTCAAAATGTTGGCGGTGTTGCAGGTGATACTGCGGCAGTGACTACTGGTTTGATGGCTACTGTACCGTCAAAGGTAGCTCAAGGATCTGCAAGTGCATATCAAGCTTTTAAAAACATATTAGCAAATATGAAAGGCGAAGCAAAGAAAGCCCCAGCTACGTTTGCAGCAGTAGAAAGTGGCGCAGCAGTAGGTGGTGGATTAGCAGAGGGAACAACAAGAGAAGTGTTCCCAGAAAATCCTACGGCTGAAATGATTGCTAACATTGTAGGAAGTCTATCAGGCGGTAAAACGGTAAGTTTTATAGATGGTTTGATGAAAAGAGGCTATAAAGGGCCGCTTACTTCTGAAGCGTTGAAATTAGAAGCAGGCAACCTATACGAGTGGCAAATCGATAAAGGACTTTCAGCGCAACCAAACATAACAGAAGAAATTTACGACAGAGCTTTTTCTATAGCAGACCGAAACGGAATGGTAGAGCCGATTAAGGGAAGTAGTAAAAGCAGAGTTAGCCCAGATATGCCAACGGTTAAAGGACAGCTAAGAATATTAGAAGCAGATGCTGACAAAGAGATGACAAGTGCAAATATTATGTCAATTAGGCGTGGCATAATGAATAGAATGATGGCGGCTAGTGGACCAGAAAAGAATGTTCTTAGAAATATTTTGCGTGAGTTTGACGAAGTTACAGGACAGCTAACTGATAATATCAGGGTAGCAAATTCAATGTATTCAAAAGCTATGAAGGCTGACCAAATTGAAGAAATGATGATGTTAGCTAAAAATAGTGCATCAGCAGCAAATAATGATATGGAAAACGCTTTAAGAATACAGTATCGACAACTTTTAAACAGAATTATAAAAGGTCAAGAAACTGGTTGGTCACAGGATGAAATCAAAGCAATAGAAAAAGTTGTTCAAGGTGGACCTGTAGAAAACTTGTTGAGATATCTAGGTAAGTTTGCACCTACTGGCGTTGTTTCTATGTACGGTGGCGGTGGTGCTGGTTTAGCTACTTTTAATATTACACAAAATCCAGAGCTTGCATACATGGCTGGTGGCACAGTAATGGCTACAGGAGCAGGCGCAAAAGCTGCTGGTGGGCAAGTGCAGAAAGCTAATGTTGATAAAGTTTTAAATACTATTATGCAGGGCAGAAATTTATCACCACAAGCAGCAGATAAATTATATAGTGCATTGACAGCATACTACTCAGGGCAGGCTCTAAGTCAGGGAATGAACCAATAAAGGAAACAATATGCGTTTAGAACCATTAGATAAATTACAGATTGAAAGTATTGTTTCTACAGCAGTACAGGACGCAGTTGATTTTATAGACGGAGAAATAGCGCCACAAAGAATTAAAGCTCAAAGGTATTTTGATCTTGAAGTTGATATAGGCCATGAAGAGGGCCGTAGCAGTGTTATTAGCAGCAAATGTAGAGATGTTGTAAGAGGTCTAAAACCTTCATTGCAAAGAGTGTTTTTATCTAGTGAAAAGCCAGTAGAATTTAGCCCAAGGTCAGAAGAAGATGTAAAAGTCGCAGAACAGGCTACAAACTTTATTTCGTACAAGTTTCAACAGTGTAATGGCTATAAATTGCTCAATGACGTAATGCAAGATGCACTGGTTAAGAAAACTGGAATTGCTTATGTTTATTTTGACGATAAAGAAGAAACAGAAATAGAAACATTTGAAAATTTATCAGATGATGAATTTGCTTTAATTGGTTCACAAGAAGATGTTGAGATTATTGAGCATGAAATGCGTACTTCTACAACTATGGACGAAGAAAACATGGAAGTTGAATTTGTAGAGCATGACGTAAAAATATCTAAAACAATAAGCAAAGGCGATATTGCTATTAAAGCTATTGCTCCTGAAGATTTCTTTGTGGATCGTAATAGTCGCTCAGTGGAAGAAAATTATGTAATTGGTCATAGCTCAGAAATGAGAGTATCTGATCTTTTGGCAATGGGTTTTGAATTAGAAGATCTTTCTGGAATAAGTAACACAGAATATTCAGTAACAGACGATGAGGCTGAATTTGAACGTAGAGGCTATGCTATTGATGAGGGCGAAGATGAAAACATTTCCACAGCATCAAGAAAGATAACCGTTACACAGGCTTTTATGGAGCTTGATATAGAGGGTACAGGCTCACCTATACTATATCAATTTATATGCGCTGGATCTAATTATACAGTTTTAGATTTTTATGAAGCAGAAGAAGTGCCGTATGCAATTTTTGAAGTTGACCCAGAGCCACACGCATTTTTTGGAACATCTATTGTTGATTTGGTTATAAGTGATCAAGATGCTTCTACGTCTATGCTTCGTGGCATATTGGATAACGCTGCATTGGTAAATAACCCTGCTGTGCAAATAGTCGATGGTCAGGTTGCCGTAGAAGATCTTTTATCTAATGAAATAGGACGCATAGTCAGAGTTAAAAATATAGGTGCGGTTGCAGAAATGGCAGTGCCTTTCACAGCGGCACAAACCTTACCAGCCTTACAGTATTTTGACCAATTAGTGGACAACAAAACTGGCGTTAGCAAAATGGCTCAAGGGCTAGATCCTGATGTGCTAAAAAGCGCTACAGCCACAAGCATTGCGGCCTCTATGGAAGGTCAGGCTGGTCAGGCAGAGGTTATTGCAAGAAACCTTGCTGAAGGTGGAATGAAACGTTTGTTTAAATTAATGTTAAATATAATGGTTAAAAACGTAGATAAAGAACAAATTATTAGATTAAATGGTAGTTTTGTTCCAATAGATTTACAAAATTGGAATGTTGATTTAGATTTAATTGTTAATGTTGGTGTTGGAACAGGCAGAGAGCGAGAAAAAGCAGCTACTTTACAACAGACTTTAGCAATACAACAACAAATATATCAGGGATACGGCCCAATGAATGGTGTTGTTACTCTTAGCCAAATGAGAAATACATTGGCTGACTTGCTTGCATTAGGTGGATTAAAAAACGCTGACCGTTATTTTATGCCTATGACGCCTGAAATAGAGCAGCAAATGATGATGCAGCAAGCTCAACAGGCGCAGCAAGCCCAGCAGCAAGGGCAACAAGCAAACCCAGCGCAAATGTTAATGCAAGCTGAAGCAATGAAAACGCAAACAAATGCACAAGTTCAGATGCAAAAAGCAGCAATAGATAATCAATACAAAATGCACAAACTAGCAATGGATGATGATTTGGCTAGAGATAAAATGGTGCAAGATCTAGCTGTTGCTGTAGCTGAACAATTAGGTAAGTACGGAACAGCAGTAGATGTGCAACAAGTTAAAGAAGAACAAGCTGCTGAAAGAGAGCATAATGCTCAAATGATGAACGGAATGAATGGTGGATATTGAACAAAAAGCCAAACGCTCTAAAGCGTTACTGGAAAATGAATGGTTCGTTGAAACTATAAAGAATTTGCGAGAAGATCAAAAATCTATATTCGCAAGTAGTAGCGCCCAAGAGTTAGAGAAACGTGAGGATGCTCATGCTATCTTGAGGGCATTAAATGCAATAGAAGTGTCACTTAGAGCAGATGTAGATGCAATGGCACTATTAAATAAGAAGGGAAAGTACCTTGGTTGACGAGACTAACCCAATCAACGGCAATGACTTAGGGGCGGTTGCTGAAAGTTTGATTGTAAATACGCCCACTAATCCTGAACCTAAAGCAGAAGAAGTTGTGGAGGCAACTGAGGACACTCAGACCGAAGCAATAGAAGATGCTGAAGTAACAGAGGATGCTATCGAAGCATCGGACGATAGTGAAATTGTTTCTGATGATGAGGAATATGAAGTAGCTGAAGAACCCGAAGTTCAAGAAGAACCTCTTTACACTGTTAAAATTAATGGTGAAGAAAGACAGGTAAACTTAGAAGAACTGACACGAGGTTATTCTGGTCAAAAGTATATCCAAGAGAGTATGGCTGAAAATGCTAAAATGCGTAAAGAAGCAGACGCAATGGCACAACAGGCTACTCAGGAGCGTCAAATGCTTCGCCAAATGATGCAGCAAATGCAGGCAGGCGGTATGCCTCCTATGCCTGAATATCCAGCAGAGGAACTTAGACAAAGTGACCCTCTAGGCTATTTGGAAAAGGAAGCAGAATATCGCAGGGCTGTCGATAAGCGCCAACAGTGGGAGCAGCAAGTTAAAGTCTTAAACCAAAATCAGGCTGAAGAACAAGCTAAAAAGCATAATGAAAATTTAAGCCATCAGGCTATGCGATTAGCAGAATGGATGCCTGAATTTAAAGACGAAACAAAACGTGCTGTTTTTATCAAAGACATGACAACTAAAGCAAAAAAACATTACAAATTGACAGACGAACAAATGTCAGTAGTGGAAACCGCTGAAGAAATTATGATTTTGAACGATGCTGTTAAATGGCGTGAGTTACAATCTAGTAAGTCTACAGCTAATAAAAAGGCTGAAGGAGCTAGACCAGTAGTGAAGCCAGCAGCGAAACGTGCTGCTACAGCAGGAAAGGCATCTAAAGCGGCGAAAGCTAAGACGAACATGAACGAGACAGGAAGCATCGATAGTGTTGCTGACTTTCTTTTATCGTAAACTTTTGTCTAGGAGACTAAAACAATGGCCGTAACTGCCAACACAAACGAGACTTACGATGTCTCAACCATAAGGGAAGATTTATCCGAAGCGATGGCTTCCATAACCCCAACAGAGACAATTTTGATGTCCTCTATTGGAACACGCAATGTCGACAATACATTCTTTGAGTGGAGTGAAGTTGACCTAGCCGCAACTGGCGCAAACAGACAGATAGAGGGTGACGTTGGTTTATCTAACACAGCACCAACTAATGCTGTTCGTAAAGGTGGCTACACACAAATTTCAGCAAAAGTTGTAGAGGTTTCTTCAACAAACCAAGCTGTAAATGGTGTTGCAAATGCACAAACAGTAGCAAAACAGGTTGCATATAAGCTTTCCGAACTTAAGAGAGATATGGAAGCCATGTTACTATCGAATGTAGCTGCCAATGCTGGTGCATCTGGTACTGCTAGAGCAACTGCTGGTTTGCCTGCTTATCTTACTTCTAACGTATCTCGTGGAAGTGGTGGTGCAAACGGTACAACTTCAGGTTCTGGTGAAAGCGGTTTTGTAAATGCTGCGGCTACTGATGGAACTTTACGTCCTATCACAGAAGCACTTCTTAAAGGCGTGATTGCTGATTGTTGGAACGCAGGGGCTACACCTTCTATTGTTATGTGTGGTTCAGCGCAAAAGCAAAAAATATCTACCTTTACTGGTAACGCAACTAAATTCCAAGAAGTAGATGGAAAAAAATTAACTGCTGCGGTTGATATTTATATTTCCGATTTCGGGGAAGTTCAAATTGTGCCTAACAGACATATGCGTGTCAGAACAGTATCAAGTGTAGACTTTACACCTGATGTTCTTGTTCTTGATCCATCATATGCAGAGGTTGCTTACTTGCAAACAGCAAAGCAAGAACCATTAGCAAAAACTGGTTTGTCAGAGCGTAGATTAATTTCTTGCGAATATGGCTTACAAGTTACTTCGCAAAAAGCACATGGTATCGTTGCAGATATTAACGCTACATAAAATTAGGTGGGGCAGAAATGCCCCATCACCTTTATTGGGAGAGTAATATGAAAATTAAAATAACTTCAGACAGAAATCCTTGGGCAAACGGTAGTCCATGCGCTCAAGGGCAAGAGATTGAGCTTGATGATGAAACAGGGCAAGCTATGGTTGAAGCAGGCATGGCATTAGAGCTTGGTGCATCTAAACCTAAAAGAGCAAGAAACGCAAAAGGACAAGTTCAAAGTGATGATCCGTCAACTCCTGATGTAAATGAGGCTTGGGAAGGTGGCAAAGCGCCTGCTAAAAAAACAAAAAAGAAAGCAAAAAAATGAGCGTACAAACAAAATATTTTGATGAGGACGGCAAAATTGTAATTAACCGTAGTCAAAATATTCAAGGCATTTTGGATTTTAACAAAGAGCGCAATATAGATGGTCACAACCGTAAATCAGATATGCGCCTTGCAGGGTCTATTCCATTTGTTGTTATAGAAATGTGGATGAAAGAATGTGGCGCAAAATTAGGTAGCCAAGAACTAAACGAATACTGCAAAAAAAAATTAATGTCAGGTGAGTTTAGTAAACTAATAGCTAACGGTTATTAAATGGATTTGCCCAAGGTAAATATACTTACCGCTGGCACATTTTCCGTTGCCATACTTAGTGCGGCTGGGGGTTCTATTTGGTACGCCTCAAATCAAGCTTCAATCATTGAAGGATTGCAATCAGAAGTAGAAAAGTTGACTGTAGTCAACAATGCTACTGATCGCACCAATTTGATCAGAGATGTAGAAGAAAACACAGAACGAATAGATGAGATCATAGAATATATCATCGAAGTCGAAGAGGATGGTGGTGACACTATTGATGAGATTTATGAAGAGTTTGAGGACGTTTACGAAACGCAAGAGGGTTTCCTTCTTAAGTTTAATCAAATCATCAAATTGCAAGCCAGAATAAAAACCCTAGAAAACACAATAGAATACCTGACAAGACGCCCCATTAATTCTGATGGGATGTAAATATGGACCCCATAACAATTCTTGCTGGTATCAAAACAGGATTAAGTGCTGGCAAATCCATAGCTGGTTTGTCTAAACAGATTGGGCAATTCTTTGACGCAACTGACCAAGCAAAGAAAACTTTACAAAAAAAAGGTATATCAAGCAAAAGCGCCTCTTCTACGGCGTTGGATCGCTGGGCGAAAATTAGACAGGCTGCGGAATGTGAAGAAGAACTCAAAGAATGGATAACACAGAGATTTGGCAGGAGCCATTACTTGGAACTGCTCCGCATAAGACGAGAAGTTTTAGCAGAAAAGCGTGAAGCAGAGGCACAGGCGAGGCGTGATGCTATAGAACGTCAAGAGTTGGCTGTTACCCTAGCTGGTATCTTTTTCTTACTCACAGCGTCTGCCATTGGCGCAATAGCTTATCTTCATCATATGAAATGGATAAATTTTTGGGATTATTTTAAATGATTTATGTTTTAGTTTTTTTGCATTTTATTAGTACAGATCGGTTATATCATTATCAAATTGGCACATATTTGGATAAACAGGAATGCCTAGACCAAGCAGAAAAGGCAAAAATAATGGTGACGCACAACTCAATGAAGGTAACTTGCCTAGAGGTGAACAGCCAACAATAGTAGAGCGTGGCAAGAAGTTTGCAGCTTATGATAATTATGGTAAGTTAAT
>JAAHTH010002374.1_pt2 | contig 14191 bp, 17 predicted proteins | sample 6116091 | NCBI WGS metagenome assembly JAAHTH01 (sample SAMN13939990, study PRJNA603662) | sponge metagenome | isolation source: marine sponge | host: Mycale hentscheli | place: New Zealand | collected 2006
GCTGACATGGTTCGTGTAATTATCAGGAACTGTTTGCAATCTCTCGCACTCTAATGGTGTTAGCTTTCTCCAATAGACTTCTTGGTCATTATCTCTTGTTAAACTAATTTTGTGATCGTTATTTAAAGACGGAGTTATAGTACCAACCTTACCATCATCTCTAGGCTGTAATTCTTTGGCCCTAAATGGTGTATGGTCTTTACCTGTTTTTTGTCTATTCTCTCTACGAGCTTTCTTAGCCTCCTCAGTTCTGACTTCTCTATAAGATTGCACAACCACTTTCGGTTCTCTGTTACCACCGCCCATTGTATTAACTGTTGGAGACTTGCCATCAGGCGAATACACACGCTTTAATATATCGTGTCCATTAACATCAACTGCTGTTCCTATGTGTTGAGGTTTATCGCTAACCAACTTCTGTGGTATTCCTGTTGCGTGAAAAGTACCACTTCTTTCAAAGTTTGCTTTAGATGATTTGTAATACTGCGATTTAATTGTTTGCGACTTTTCTGGTAAATCATTGGTATCGTCAACTAACTTTTGAGGCACTAAAGTCATACCATTGTTTCCTGCACCTTTATACATAGTTGCAGTCATACAAAGAGACTTCTCATCAAGTTGCTTTAGGTGTCTGCGATTTCTTTCTGTTTGTTTGACAGGATTTTCGCTTGGCTGATCTTCTAAAATATCTCTTAAAACAATTCCTCTCTCTTCAGGTTGCTCAACATTAGGAATGTTAGTCCAATAATATCTCTGTCTTGACTGTGCGCTAACCAAAGAACTTTGTATAAAAATAGGTTCAACTCCCATGTACTCAGAAATAACATCCAAATATTCTTTTTTCATCTTCACATTTTCTAATAAAAAATATTTCGGCTGTAAGTATGAGATAGCTTTTTGAAACTCAAAGAACAATGCTGACCTAGGATCATCAAACGCCAACTGTTTACCTGCAAAGCTAAATCCTTGACATGGACTACCACCCATCACCAAATCAATCTTTGGTAATGTTGATAAATCTAACTTGGTAATATCACCCACTTGAATAATATCTGGGTAATTGGCTTGGCTTACTTGGATTGCATACTTATCAATCTCACTTGCGTAATAATTATCAACTTTGATTCCTAAACGATCTAAAGCAATCATTCCACAACTCATTCCGTCAAACAAACTTAATACATTCATCTCTCCTTTCTCCTTTAATTAATGCTAGGACTAAAATTGTAACATCACGATTAATCACAAATCAACTTTGCGACTAATTCCATTCAAATGCTTTGCTTCCGTCTAAGATTTCTAAAACTGCTTCTTTACGAATCAAAGTTTTGATTCCGTAATCCACGTTACCTGAATTACTTTTTACTAACGCAGCTTTAACAACTGCCATTCGGTTAAAGTCTATGCCTTGTTCTGCACAAATTCTTTCACACGTTTCTTCATCAGCTAACCACATTGCTATCGCAAATCTAACTGAGTCTGTAATTGATGATGCTCCACGAATTTCGGCACGATGCGTAAGAGCATCGTCAGAGTCATTCGTTAATGCACCTTTATTAAGATGATGAACTGTTAAAGTGCTACAACCAATTCTGGCACTTATGTTCGCACAATAAGAACCCCATAGTTGGCCCACTTCGTTAGAGCTAGAAACATTGCCTGTTGTAAATGCCTGGAGAGGATCAAAACAACATAACTTTAAATTAGGTATCAGCTTTAATTCATCGACCAACTCTTGACCAATAGGAGTAATGCCTTCTTCTCTTAATAAAATCATCGGCTCTTTTTGTTCAGGAATAGGAAAAACATAAACATCGTAAGGTGAATCAAACCTCTCACCTTTTGGATCAAGTAAATCTATTCTCCTGTGGATCTCACTTAAATCATCCTCGGCTGCAAAGATTACGCTGTTACCTTGTTGCAGTATTTTCTTTCCCCACCAACTGCCACCTGTTGCAATGCCTAATGCCAACTGAATGACACTTAGACTTTTACCAACGCCACCTACCGCAGCGATGATGCCAGGTTTCGAGAGGGGAACAAACGAGTCTACTAGCCACTCAGTCTGAGGAGGAGAGTTTACTAGATTCCGAATGGCATATTGTCGAATGTTAAACTTGGAGTCTAACAGTTCGAGTTTGACTTGCTCATTCCCCTGTTGTCTTGCTAAATCATTGTAATCACCAATGATGCTTGGCAGTCTGGTTACACAATTTAAAACTGCTGTCGCAACCTCGTTGGCCTTAGTGTTGCCGACTTGGTTCTCATCATTGTCTAAGGCTAAAATAAATTTACAGTTACTACCAATTATTTCTCTTAATCTGCTGAGAGCTGGCAAACAAAAGTTCGCACTAAATACCACCAGGCAAGGAACACCTGTACTCTCATAAATTGAACCTGCTGTCGCATAACCCTCACAGACGATAAGATTAGGTAAGTGCAATAGATCATTTACATCGCAACCAATAAGGTTTACGTTGCCTCTGACAGCTCCACCTCCAACAAATTTTTTATCTCCGTTGGGTGATATATATTGGAGCGACTTTATCTCTTTTGCTAATGTTCCATTATCATTTTTGGTGATAGAATACACACCGACAAGTAGATTGCCATTTACTTGTTTTAGACCATAACTTTTAACACTTTTTACATCCAGATACTTATGTTGAACCACCTCTTCAGCCAACTCAAACTTTTCTTTTGCGTATATAGCAACTTCTTCTTGTTGCTTTTCTTTAGCTTCTTGTCTCCTGCGATTAGCCTCTTCCAACTTACGTTGTAGATCTTGCTTTTCTACAGGTGTTAAATCATTGGCTGAGTAACTAAGGAACTTCCCTTCAAAAGAACTGCGCCAATTACCAAAAACGCAAACAAACTTTTCATGGTCAATCTGATTGAAAACATAATACCCAGATGCCTCGCCTACTTTATCAGGTCGACAGTTTGCAACTGCTCCTACCTTGCAGCGCACTAACTCACCACTCATGTCTATATAATCAACCAACAAACCATGCGTCTGCATCTCGTTCATTAAGTCTTGAATACTTTTACCCTTATTAGCAAAAGCAAAATTAGGATCTATTGCTAGGCCCTCTTCTCCAAAAAACTGTGTTAGATCAGTCATCGACACTCAAACCTGTTTCAGCAACAGAGTGCTGGTGATTCAGATAAGAGCGCACAAGAGATCGGACAAATGCCAACCTCTGTTCTTTTGACCACTTGTGTAATTCAAATGATCCTGTTTCTTTTTTTGTATCTAAATAAATATCTTTGCTTTTCCCCAAAGCATAATCAAGTCCATCCTCTGAAACTTGTGCAAAATTTTTTATCTCTTGCATTTTTTCTCCTCGTTTAATTTTATCCAGGTGATCTAGTGAACACCCCCCAAACATCTTGTTACCAACCATGACAAACATCGGGGAAGCCAAGCCTCTGCAATAACCACAAAGACTGGGCCTCCGATATTTAAGGTCATGGCTAGAAGGGGATGTTCTCGCTGTGGTCTGTATCATCAGCTTTTTCTTCTACCTTTGGCTCAGACTTGACATCGCCTACGATTTGCCAAGTTTTACCAAACTGCTCATCTATTTCTAAATAACCAGACTCAGCTCTAACTAACTCTGCTGAAACTGACTTGCCGATAAGCTGGTCAGTATTTTTCATTGAGTTTAATCCTACTGCGTTCATAAACAGCATCAAAGAGTTTTGCCCTATGTCTACTGCTTTAGGATTATCAGATCCCATAGTAAAAGTGTTGCTGACATTGATAGTCGTTCCATCAACTTCAAAAAGCATCTTTAACGCTTTCCAGTTGTTCTTTCCCTCTATCATGTCTGAACCAGCATAATGCAAAATGTAACGACCTGGCTCTAATGAGCTTCCCCCACTTCCATTTGCATTAGCAGTATCAAACGCTTCACCGCCATTAAATTGTGTTAAATCCATAATTACCTCCGTAAAAAATTAACACTAAAAAAAACTTATCCGAGATCGTACTCTTCAAAGTCGCCTGTTCGATCAATTATTTCGGACAAGTCTTTGATAATTTCTACCAATTCTTTGTTACCGCCAATGGGTAGGATATGATCGTTTTCCCCATTTTGTTCTTCAACATGACTTACTAAATCTCTAGCTTTCTTTAGATAGTAGAGAGCTGTGTCATGACTAATTTGTAATGCCATTAGGATTTATTGATTAACTTACCAATCTCGGCCCAAGTCTTTTCAGCTCTGACAATAAAGTCATCGCCTTCTTCAACGACTGGTATTTCTTCTGGTAATCCATATCTGTTTTTGGCAACCGCAGCAGGTGATTCAGTCGTAACTAAAACTCTGCCTGACTGAACAGTTTTGCTTGTTAATCCTTTATTACCCTGAACCTTAACAGTTCCTTTTTTGTAATTAAGGAACAAGCACATATCACTAGCTTCAAGAACCAAAGCTGATGCGTGTTTATTTAGTTTTAGTTCGTGGCGATCATAACTTTCAGTAGATGGATCATGGAATGTTTTAATCTGATTGTGTGCAATCAAACATATTCTCATGCTGTGTTCATTTCTTAATCTGTTCACCAGGTCAAGAAACTCTCTCCAATACTTAACTGCTTCTACATAACCACGACCATAACCAAACGACTCAATAGATTTTTGATTATGAGCTTCACAAGTTTTAGCAAAAATAATTGGCTCTAACCAATCAAGACTGTCTACAACCAATGATGAATATGGTAACTCTTTCTCATCAACCAATGATTTAAGATAGCCAATAAAAGTATCGTAATCTTTCGCTAATGGAAAGTGAGCTATGTCTCGGTTCTTGGTTAGGATTCCAAGACCTTCTTCAGTTTGCAAAACTATTGGATCTTTAGAACCAACAGCAAGTGTAGTTTTACCAAGACCTGATGGCCCATAAATAATTACAATGCTTGGTTTCGCTTTCGCTTTCTTTTGTATTGCAGCTAGACTCATTTCTTCACCTCATCAACGCCATGTATTTTTACTGGCTTTTTATATGGTGGAAGCTCCACGATTAATTTATCCAACGCATTTTGTATATTCCTCTGAATAGACTCCATGTGATGCACAACTCTAACAGCCTCGCCATGTTGAGGCGTAAGTTCGTTCTCTGCTTTCAGATCTCCTTGGATCTCTTGTACCAAAGGTCGAACCCTATCATTTAGATCTTTCTCAAAGACCTCTCTTTTGTTTCCGTCATTGTCAGTAAATGACAATAACGCTTTCTCTTCTTCTTTCATTTTTCACCTTCCTGATGTTTTTGAAATGTTAAACAATCGGGTTTGTAAGCACAAAACCGACACCAATCTCCAGCGTTATAGGTTGGACTCTCACCCAATGCTTCCTCACACGCTGGCTTTAAGATATTAAAACCCCAATCTACTAGATCGACAGCTTGAATATCAAAACTTCTAATAGGCCCATCTTTATGAAAAGATTTTTTGCTTGGTTGGATGATCGTCATTTCTATGACTGTATTTTCATTTCCCCACCGAGCTAGTGCGCCCAAACTATATGTCATTAATTGTTCGTTAAAATTTACATCGACTGGAAAGTTACCAGACTTTAAATCAGCAACCACCATACGATTGCCTTCACCTAAAATAACTGCATCACTTGTACCCCAACAGTCATCGCTAATTTCATTCATGTAGAGCTTCTCTTCTATTAAGAGTTTGCCATTAAGTTCTTCGGTTCTTTGCCTGATATAGTTGACGTAAGTTTCAGCTATCATAATTTCTTCTAAACCTATCTCTATGGCAAAACCTTCTAGCTCTACTGTTTTACCTAACCAATAATCAGAAAGAGTAATATTATCTAACCTGTCCTTTAATAACTGCTCACACATCTCATGGATTGCAGTTCCTCTTGCAGCAGGAAAACTTGGATTAGATGGTGCTTCAGCATTAGGTATCGCTGAACCTGGACATCTAATAACTCTGCTTATACTACTCGGTGCTAACTTCGCATGTGCCAATGTTGTACTCCTCTCTCATTATTGCAGCCCATAGTTCCGTTGACATAACCGATGCTATGTTGAAATCTTCTATGGGAAATAAATTGTTTTTATGTGCGTAGACATCTGGTATGGCTACTTTCCAATCTGACCTGTCAGCTCTAAACCAAAGACAAGGTAACAGATTAACTTTAAGTGCTTGTTTAACTGATTGATCCCACCAGTTTTTAAGATCGGCTTGTGATACTGCTCTGCGTCTTTTGACTTCTATGGCATAGCCAGGACAACCAAGTAGGTCGTGTCCACCGCCAAACGATTGACTATAATTAACTTCCAATTTGATTCCCAACAGTTGTTCTATTTGCTGTATGCACTCAAGCTCTCCTCTTCGGCCTTTCGACCTTGCATTAACCAATTAACTTGCGACTGGTTCGATAACTGATTTATTTTCTTCCTGCTCTATGACCTGAAGATCATAAAGAACTTTGCCACCCATTTTAGAATAGGTAGGGCCTTTGCCTTGCGCCCGATAATTTGCCAATGTTCTTGGAGACTTTCTCCATCTTTCTGCTAACTCTTCTTGTGTTAGCCAAACTTTATTATTCATAAATTTTACTCATTGTTCACGATTGTGTTATTCTAACCCATGCTTTTTTAATAAAGCAAGTGAACGAGAAGAATATTGTAAATTTAATTTAGAAATTTTCTTCGTAAAAAGATTCACGAAATTTTACATTTAATATTTACAGATAACCAAGGAGCAAAAATGTCTATAGATGAAGCAACAGTAAAAGAGTGGGATGAAGCAATGAAAGGGGAAAAAGATATGGTTAATAAACCAGCACACTATCAGGGTGCGATAGAATGTATTGACTTAATAAAAGATCGTGTCGGTGCAAATAATTTTCCATCTTATTTAGAAGGCAACATTTGGAAATACTTTTATCGTTACAAAGACAAAGAAGAAAACATCCAAGACTTAGAGAAAGCTGCTTGGTATCTCAACAAATTAATTGAGCATTACAAGGAGCTGTAACATGAAACACGAAGAAATAATGAGATTCGCCCTGGTTGGCTTAATTTGTAGCATTATTGTACTGATAAGCCTTTAGATCGTTTCTAAGACTATCTTTGTTTGGTTAATAGTAAACCTTAGACCAAGCCAACAAAATGTCTCTGTCGGCTTCCTGTGAATCCATTTTTGTCTAAAACCAGTAAAAATTAGCCATTCATAATAATCTTCTGAATATGATCGCCAATCTTCTGTGCGTTCTCAACTGACACTTTTTCATGGATGTGTGCATAGCGTTGAGTCGCTGCAATATCTCTATGGCCCAACAAATTACCGACCATACTTAGGTTCATATCTAAACCAATACCAAAAGATGCGTAGCTATGTCGAAGATCATGCAACCTTAAATCTGGTGCGTTGATTTGTTTTCTGATTCCATCCCAAAATTTTCTCGGACTATTGATTCCAACTATCGTGCCACTTGTTCTTGGTAAAGCATTGATAATGTTCATGGCTTGTTTAGACAAATAGATAACTCTGTCATCACCATATCTCATTGTCTTATGGTTTTTTAATGTGAGTTTATTATCCTGAAGATCTGACCACCTAGCACCAGCTACCTCGCCACACCTTGCACCTGTTAGTATCAACAACCAAATAAATGCAACTGAGTTCGCTAGTTCTGGTATTTGCGATTTAGAGTTTAATATTTTAACCACACCATTCAGCTCCTCTTCGGTTAGATAGCGTTTGCGTTTAGCCTCTGGGTTCTTTTCTATTCCGTCTATTGGGTGGTCTTTAATCTTGGCATGACGATAAGTTGCTTTTAATACTTCCAGGCATTTGTTAGCTGCTATTGGCGCACGTTGAGTTACCTTGTCATGTAGTGTTTGTATTTCACTATCAGTAATCTCATCTAAATGTTTATGACCAAACTGTTTCTTAATATCCTTTTCATAAATTGAGGTATATTGCTTTGCACTCTTTGATCCTTTGTTGGTTAGTTTTTGCACATAGTTAGTAAACGCCTCATCTAATGTGAGCTTGTTCTTCTTATCCATTGGATCTACTCCAGTAGCTACTAGGCCCAAGTTTTTTTGTGCTAGGTTTCTTGCTACCTTAATAGGTAAGTCCAGAGATCCTAACTTCATACTCCTGCGCTTACCATTGATTCTGTAGTAAACGTAATAACCAGTTGGATATATTTTAAGTGCTTGTATCTGCGTGTCGTTCTTGTATTTCATCTTTTACTCCTCGTTTTAGATGTCTAATGTCGTAATTCTCTGAAGCATTACGCAAGTTAATTATTTTTTTCTCTGTGTCAGAGAAAGTTCCCCAATCCCTTATTTCGGTTTGTGTTCTTCCACACCCTTTACAGCGATCATCACCCCATTGGGTAACTGAACAAATACCGATACAAGGACTGTCTGCCACACTTACGCATCTACCTAGAGTTTTAGATAGATCTGTAAATGTTCCAGTTTCAGTTTTCATTTGTCATACATTTGACAACACCTATGTGTTGTTTGTGTATTTATAGTATGAATAATGAATCAAGTATGACACTTTTGCAAGTGTTTACCTTAATTAATGATGTATAGTGATTTGTAGTGATGTGTATTTATATTGGTGTAAACGAGATGCTCTACCAACTGAGCTAAACACCCTAATGGCTGTTTTAAGCCAATAACTAGCCTATTGCAACCAATGAATCATCGTCAAATGACGCTACATTTGTCATTTGTCTGTCAGTATTAATCCACACAATGCTGTCCATAGCTTTCTGTAAACTGTCTAACGAGTTAAGATTTTTCATAGTTTGATCTGATATACAAATTGATTGTTTTTTGCAATTAAAAGGTAAGAAGTAAATCGTATTATATGGAACAGAGATAAGTGCAAAAACATCCAACGTGTTCTTACCATACTTTCTGTTTTTGGTATTAGCTCCTCTGCGTAGATCAAATCGCCAAGACACTCCACCCCTCTCAATGTTGTTTCTTGTTTTGACTTGGCATTTAATTAAATGGTTGTTCCACTCAAAGATGACATCAGCTTCGGCTGAGTGAGGCATGACTGTAACTGTATCAGAGACTTTGGCTAAAACTGAGGCGGTCAGAAATTCGCCACTACGACCAACCCTTTCCGTCTTTCTGGACATGGTTTAGTTTTGTTGACTGATCTCTTCTAAATAAATTTGTCTTTCGTCATTTTCGGTCAAGGGTTCAGACTGAATGCCTTGAAGAGCATCTACAATTTGCAACACTCTTAATGTTGCTCTTTTAGAATCTGGTTTTGTTTTTGCTAATTGAACCAATGCTTCTACTGAGTTATCTTGTGTAAAAACATTTGCCAATTCTTCCCAAGCTCTACCAGACTTAAACTCACCCCACTTTGTTGCAAGTCTTACCATAGGATTAAAAGTTTTCATCATTGCTAAATCTTTTAATACTGATTTTGATGCTTTCCCAGTTCCATCAAAACCAGGATTATTTAAATTTGCAACTCTGCCAGTTCTTTCTAAAACATTAATCATTTTTTCAAAACCAACTTTTAAATCTTTAGCGTCTACGCCTTTGGCTTTAGCTACATTATCTATAACTGCCATAAAGACTTTTCTTTTGTCTCCAGTTCCAGCAATGGTATCAATAAGTTTGAATCCTTGTGTTAAATCATCACCTTGTTTTGTCATTTTAAATGATTGATTTAATGCGTTTCTAAAATAAACATTGGCTAACTGTATAGTAGCCTCTGGGTTTGTTTTGTTTAATATTGCTAAAGTATCATTGACATCTTTAACACTTGCTTTAGCTGGATTAAAAATAATTTGTTGGATCTTTGGAAGAGTAACACCACCTTTAATTAAAGGCTCAATATTTTTTTGTACGACTGAAACAATTTCATCTGATAGTTGAGCAAAGGTATCATTAGCTTTTGCATAATTTGTGTTTGTTCTTAGTTCTGCATTTAAAATATCTAATATTCCATCATCTGATTGAGAAAATAGTTTATTGCCTAAGTCTTTGTTTATAAACAAGTCTGTATTTTTACCTGACATAGAGTTTCTGTAATTGTCTCTATATATTTTAAAAGTGCTATCTAATTTATTAATATTAGTTTCTGGAATTATTTGTTTCTTTTTTTGCCCTTTAATTTTAACTTTGTCTTTAATTAATTCATTTTTAATTTTATTTAAAGCTGCTTTATTTCTTGAGTTATTTGTACTTGCAATAGCTTCATCAATTTTAGTTATAAGATTTAAAACTTGATTCGGCTCTAATGACTCATTGTTTGCAACACCATAGCCAGCTTTTTGAGCTTCGCTTGTTCTTATTTTTTTAGCAGTATTTATGGCTGATGTTCCTGTGTCTGTAACCATCTCAAGAACCTGTCTTTGGCTTTCTGGAACAGGAGCAATCTCATTTGCTTGTTTTGATGCAACAGCTATAACTTCAGGCCTTCTTTCTTTAGCAGCACTATAAACAATGGGTGAGCCTTTTTCTGAGGCAACAACATCTCTTGTTAAGTTTCTAACATTTTTATTATCAAATACTTCGCCTGGCATCATATTAATACCAAGTTCGCTTCCTGTTTCCTCTAATGCTTTTGCAGCTTGTATTTCTGCTGGTGATACATCTTCTAGTGCATCTTTAGCTAATCTAGCTGCTGTGTTTGGTCGCATAAATAAACTTGCAGCAAACATAGACGGAATAGTTACACCAGCAGCAGCACCCGTACTACCAGTTAAATCTTCTGTGCCTTGAAACAAAAGACCGCCACCAAGTCCAAGTTTAGTTCCTGCTGCAGCAGCAGTTTTTGTTTTAGCTGCAACTCCTGGTGTTGCAAATTCTAAACCAGTTTTTGTATATCTACCTAGATTTGTTGTTGGTTGGTATTGGGTAACAGGTTTTATTTGTGGAATCTGTTGCTCTGCAAAATTTCTTATTTGAGAAGAACTTGGAAACAGGTATCGACCTGTCGTTGATTTACCAAAATCTTCATCGTTACCAGGTTGTCCATAATCAAAACCACCTGATTTTTTAAAATAATCTGCAGGTATATATGTGGCTAATCTTTCTAAATCACCAGGCATACCCAAAAGATAACTAGCTCCTGTAGCAACACCAGAGGCAGCAGACATACCAGCGTCTTTTACTTTTTCTGCTATGGTTGGTTTGCTGTTTTCAATAACAGCATCAAGTTTGGCTAAGTCTGCTTCAGCTCTTAATGCTTTTACTTGATTAGCTAATAATTTTGCAGCCTCTTTATCACCTGCGTTATGTGCATTAATTAAAGCTGATTCTGCTCTTTCTAATTTAGTCGGCATACTTGTTTACCAAATCGTCTACTTCCGAGCTAGAAGAGGATGTTGTAACTATTGGATTTACAAACATTGGTAAAGGTTTAAGTTTGTTAAGTTTGTTAGTGTAATTTTCATCTTCACTCATATTAAGATCAAATTCAACACTTCTTTCAAACTCGCCTTTAATTCTATTGGCCACATCCTCTAAAACTTTAATTCTTCCTTCAGCACCAACACCACCTGAAACAATTTTTAAAGCGTTTTCAAAATCTTTATCGGACAATCCTCTGCCTTCTTGTCCTCTTGCTGCTGCAAACAAGTAACCCAAATCTCTTATCCTAGACTCTGCAACACCGCTTGACTGTGATGCTTTTTTAATTCTGTCTCCAAAATCATTACCCTCAATGGATTTATTGTTTGATTGTATAAATTTATAGGCTTTTGTATCTTTTGCAGAGGATAAAATTTTAGAACCAGCGTCTATGTTTTGAATAATGCTATCTACAAATTGAGATGTTGTGCCTACAGCTAAAGCAGAGTTAGGGTTTTCATAAAATTGTTTAGCTAATTCAGAAGTTTGTAAAATTATATTTTCGGTTGCTAAATATTTTGTTTTTACAGGATCAAAGTCTGTGGTATCTCCTGAGTCTGCTGGAGCAGTTCCAGTTGGAAGATTTGTTAATTTCTCACCAGGCTGTAAACCATTTTGTGTAAAATCTTGCATTGTTATATTTCTTACAAAGTTATTGTTTTCATCAACCACTTGTAATGCAGAGCCAGTTCTATTACCAGTAACAGTTGGCGATCTTAACTGACCGACAGTAATATTTGGATCATTTTCGTATTCTGATATTTTGTTTCTGTCATCTTTAGCAACAGTTCCTATTAGCTTATTCGTTTTACTGTTATATAAACCAAATCTTTCATTTGATGTATTGCTTTTATTCATTGCAAATCTATTTTTAATAACTTCGTTTGCAATAGCTGGATTATTTTTTGCCAACATTGCCATATCAACATTGCCTGTTGTTTTTAAGATGTAGTCGTAAGCTGACTCACCCATTGCCAAGCCTTGTTTTCTTTTTTCTTTCGCAGCTTCTTGAGCTTTAAGATGTTGTTGTCTTGCCAAGAAATTTGCGTTCATGTCTCTGCCAGCAAACGCATCTCCGAGTGCCATAAACATATTGCCTCGCATTTGTCTTTTATTTAACGCCTCTGCGTCTGCAACGCCTTTTCTCATTCTTGCTTGTTGCACTTGCATAGGATCTAAATTAAGCAGTCCAGTAGAGTTACGCTGTTGCATTGCTGTTTGTGCAGGGTTTGCTAATAAACTTGGGATTGGGTTTTGTGGCATTGGTACAAAAGGAAATTGTGAATAATTTATTGCCATTTACAATACTCCGTAATTAACTTTGTAATATCCGTTCTCGTCTTTAACAACTGCTTCAGGCATATATTTTTTAACTTCTTGAGCAAGTACACCTATAGTTGGGTATTTATCCCAGCCAATAGATTTTGCTTTATTGTTCCAGTTCCAAGAATAAATATTATGTCCTTTTTGTTTACCAACAAAAATAATGTCTTTTTTCATTCTTTCGTCTGAACCCAATAAATACATTCCGTATAAGTTTGCTGCTGTTCCTAGCACATCACCCATACCAGTTTTTTGACTTTGAGTAGTATTAGTTTGAGTAGGTAGCGCACTAACACCTTGAGAAAGTAACCCAAGCTGTTGAGGCCCATAACCGAGTCCTCGTAAAAACTCGTTGTAACTGGTGTCCAAAGCTCTTTGTTGTAGTTGTTGTTGCTGTCCACCCATTCCAGATAGCAAACCAAGATTTTTATATTGATCGCCAAGTTGGTTTGAAAATAAGTTTGATTGGAATTGTCTGTTTGCAAAATCTCTACCCATGTCGTTTTGAGCTAGTTGAGCTGCATTGTTAAAACCAGACTGTCTAAGATTGCTTGATGTTCTAGCTGCTGCATCAGCAAAGTTTCTGTTAGTTTCAGCTTCTAATAAACCAGAGCGAGATCCACCAAATGCGCCAGCTCCGATAGCTCGGTCTTGATCGCTTTGTAATCTTATTTGCCTTGCTCTATCTAAGTCAGCTAAAGACTGGTCAATGACTTGTGTGTTGTAGGGGTTTTGATATGCTTCTATTCTGTTCGCCTGACCACCATACGGATCTAATAAACTTTGTGCTGGTTGGTTTGCCAACGCATTAATGTTTGCCATTGGATTGTAAGCCATTGACTGATTAAACATTGCTCTAGTTGCATTAAATCCTCCTAATTGGTCTGGATTAAACCCTGCAACTCTTGCACCTGTAAATGGTACAAAAGGCTGACCTGCTATCGTCTTAGACCTATTGTATAGGTCTTGATAGATCGCCATTTGTGTCGGATCAGTTGTTGTGCTTGTTGATGTGCTTCCTTTACTCATAATTCTTTTCTTATTAAATATTCTGTTTCAAAACCTAGGTGCTTAATCTTTCTTAACCACCCTTTCCTGCCTCCGCCATAAAGTCTTTTACAACCAAAATGTTTGGCAAACTGCTCAAGGCTAGGTAACATTTGCTCTAGCTCTGAATAATCACCACCACAAAACAGGAGGTTTAAGGCTTTCATTCTAGGGTATTCCACGATTTCTGTAATCATGACTGATTTTTTACCAGCCCAAATATGAAATATTCCAGCCTCTATTCTTTGTTTAATATCACTTAGATTATAACTGTCTTGATGCTTAATTGCACTAGAAATCCAATGCTGACACCTATCCCACTCTACCTCCCAGTCTTCCTTACGCGACTTGGGTGGTAGAGAGGTTTCCGCTATTATCGACTGTGATTCTATACTTAGTTCCATTTGGACTCACTAAAACGACTTCTGTTTGATCGCCACCATTGG